>Ga0209783_1000083_pt1 | contig 46670 bp, 42 predicted proteins | sample WorMetfiPIANOSA1_FD_187395 | JGI IMG/M metagenome (GOLD analysis project Ga0209783, IMG submission 187395) | Marine gutless worms symbiont microbial communities from Max Planck institute for Marine Microbiology, Germany - Olavius filocauda... | ecosystem: Host-associated > Annelida > Digestive... | reverse complement strand
AAAAGACACAAAGCCGCCCTCGTCGCATGCGCCAGAAAACTCCTCATCTTCGCAAACGCAATCGTCGCAAAAGGAACACCGTGGGAACCCTCAAATGCCAACGTCTAATGGTTGCTCAGGGTGAGGGAAAGCGCTGGCGCCGCCTATGCCAAAAGCCCTTATGCTGAGGAGGCGGCGAAGCCGCCGTCTCGAAAGCCTGCCCTGAGCTTGTCGAAGGGGGTGTGGCTGCCAATTCGCGCGCGAAGGCGCCGTGGCGCGCGACGGCTACATTTCCGCGCGGCGCTTTTCCAGGAGGTTGTCCAGCCAGTCCGGGTCCATCTCGGGCACCGAGGACAGCAGCAGCTCGGTATACTCGTGGTGCGGCGGCGTCAGCACCTCGGTCTTGCCGCCCTGCTCGACGATCCTGCCTTTCAGCATCACCACGACCTTGTCTGAGATCGCCTTGACGGTCGCCAGGTCGTGGGTGATGAACATGTAGGTGATGTGCAACTCGTCCTGCAGGCGCTGCAACAGCTTGAGGATTTCCTCGGCCACAAGCTGGTCCAGCGCCGAGGTCACCTCGTCGCAGATGATCAGTTCCGGCTCGGCGGCCAGCGCCCGGGCGATGCAGATCCGCTGTTTCTGGCCGCCGGACAGCTCGCCCGGATAACGGTCGATGAATTCGTCCGGGTCCAGCTCGATCATCGACAACAGCGCCCGCAGCCGCTTCTCCTTGTCGTCGCCGTGCAGGCCCAGGTAGAACTCCAGCGGCCGGCCGACGATCTCGCGCACGCGCTGGCGCGGATTGAGCGCGGTGTCTGGCATCTGATAGATCATCTGCATCCGCCGCAGCTGGTCCTTGCTGCGCTGGCCCAGCGCCGGCGGCAGCCGTTCCTTGCCGTAATAGACCTGCCCTTCCATCGGCGGTACCAGACCGGTGATGGCGCGCGCCAGCGTGCCTTTTCCGCTGCCGGACTCGCCGACGACGGCGACGGTGGTTCCCATGTAAATCTCCAGGTCGATGTCATCCAGGACCTTGGCGCCGTTGCCGTATGCCGCCGACAGGTTCTCGACCCGCAACAGCGGCCGGTCCTCGTCGGCGTCTTCGGATTCCTCCTTGCGATAGCTGCGCTCCGCCAGGAGCTGCCGGGTGTATTCCTCCCTGGGATTGGCGATCATCTCCCGGGCGTCGCCCTCCTCGACCAGGTGGCCGTGCCGCAGGACCATGATCCGGTCGGCCATCTGCGCCACGACCGCCAGGTCGTGGGTGATGTAGATGGCCGCGGTGTTGAACTGGTCGACGATGTTCTTGATCGCGGCCAGCACCTCGATCTGGGTGGTGACATCCAGCGCGGTGGTCGGCTCGTCGAAGATGATCAGGTCGGGCCGGCAGGACATGGCCATGGCGGTCATCGCCCGCTGAAGCTGGCCGCCGGAAACCTGGTGCGGGTAGCGGAAGCCGATCTCGTCGGGATTGGGCAATTGCAGACGGCGATAGATCTCCATCGCGTCCTGCTGGGCCTCGCTGCGCCCCATCACCCCGTGGTGCACCGGCGTCTCGCAATACTGGTCGATCAGCCGGTGCGCCGGGTTGAAGGAGGCGGCCGCACTCTGCGCCACATAGGCGATGCGCGAGCCGCGCAGTTTCCGTTTCTCCGTGTCCGACGCCGCGCGCAGGTCGATGCCGTCGAACAGGATGGTGCCGCCGCTGATCCGGCAGCCGGGACGTGCAAAGCCCATGCTGGCGATGCCGATGGTCGACTTGCCGGCGCCGGACTCGCCGATCAGGCCCAGCACCTCGCCGCGTTTCAGTTCCACATCGATCCCGTGCACGATCTCGTGCCATTGGTCGTCGGCCTGGCCTTCGATGCGCAGCTCGCGCATTTCCAACAGCGGCTGGTCGTCGCCCGGTGTGTCGACGGGTGTCTCAGTGCTCATCGCGTAACCCACTGGTGATTTGCAGGAACCAGTCGACGACGAAATTGACGCCGACCGTCAACAGGGCGATGGCCGCGGCCGGCAGCAGCGGCGTGATGTCGCCGAAAGTGATCAGGGTCGCGTTGTCGCGCACCATGCTGCCCCAGTCGGCCGTTGGCGGCTGGATGCCCAGGCCGAGGAAGCTCAAGGCGCTGATGAACAGGAACACGAAACAGAACCGCAGGCCGAACTCGGCAACCAGCCGCGCGGTCGCGTTGGGCAGCACCTCGCGGGTGATCACCCACCACAGGCCCTCGCCGCGCAGACGCGCGACCTCGACGAAATCCATCACCACGATGTTCATCGCGACCGCCCGGGCCAGCCGGAAGACCCGGGTGGAATCAAGGACCGCGATCACGATGACCAGGGTGGGGATCGACGTTCCGACGATGGTCAGGATCAACAGCGCGAAGATCAGGCTGGGGATCGCCATCAGCACGTCGACCACGCGGCCCAGCGCCTGATCGGTCCAGCCGCCCAACGCCGCGGCCAGGAACCCTCCCAGCGCGCCGATGGCGAAGGCCAGGCAGGTGGTGACGAAGGCGATCAGGATCGTGTTGCGGGCGCCGTAGATCAACCGGGTCAGCCAATCGCGCCCCAGATTGTCGGTGCCCAGCAGGAACTGCTCGCTCCAGGGCTCGTATTCCGACCCCACGATCTCGGTTTCGCCGAACGGCGCGATGATCGGGGCCGTCGCCGCGACCATCACATAAAGCAGAATGACGACCAGGCCGAACCAGGCGGTCGGCGGGGCGCTGCGCAGCCCGCGCCAGAACTTGACGCCGGCAAAGGCGCAAAGCTGGACCAGGATCAGGCCGAAGAAGGTCGACCACGGCCACAGGCTGAATTGGTCCCAGAACAGGATCGCGATCAGAACGTATTCCAGCGTGAAGGTGACAATGACCGTATCGCCGGCTGTCGACCTTTGCATCGCGCTCCAGTACCGCAGCGCCAGCACGCTGTACACATGGATGAACAGGAATCCCAGGATCGCGCCCCAGGTATCGGCCTGCACGTTCTGCAGGAACAGCACCAGGACGAAGAAGTGCACGGCGGTGACCGCGATCCGGCTGGCCCAGGGCGAGGGCCGGGACGGTGCGCCTTCGAATGCGGTGATTGCCACGGGACCGTCCCCCTACCGCGGATGCATCAGCCGCGGGTTCGTCACGATCGACAGGACGTCCGCGGTCAGATTGAGAAGTATGTAGGTCGCCGCAAAGATCAGGCAGCTTGCCTGCACCACCGGGATGTCCCGGGTACGCACCGAATCGACCAGAAGCTGGCCCAGGCCGGGATAGACGAACACCACCTCGACCACGACCACGCCGACGATCAGATAGGCCAGGTTGATGACGATCACGTTGATGATTGGCGCCAGCGCGTTGGGCAGGGCATGGCGCACGATGATCCGGATCCGCGTCAGCCCCTTGAGGTTGGCCATCTCGATATAGGGACTGGCCAGCAGATTGATGATGGCAGCACGGGTCATCCGCATCATGCGCGCGACCACCACCAGGGTCAGCGTGAAGGCCGGCAGCGCGGTCCGAAACGCCCGCTCCCAAAAGCCCAGGCCTTCGCTGACGTTTGAGATGGACGGGAACCATCCAAGCTGGACCGCCAGGAAGAACACCAGGATGTAGGCGACGAAGAACTCGGGAAATGAGATTGAACTCAATGTCACCACATTGACGCAGCGGTCGTAGAAGGTATTGCGGAACAGCGCGGCCAGGGCGCCCAGAGTGACGGCCAGCGGCACCGATATGAGGGCGGCCAGCGCGGCCAGGAACAAGGTATTGCCCAGCCGGCCGCCGATCAGTTCCGAGATCTCCCGCTGGTTCGCCAGCGACCGGCCCATGTCGCCTTGCAGCATCCCGGCCAGCCACGACAGGTAGCGTTCGTGGGCGGGCAGATCCAGCATCAGCTCGCGCCGGAACGCGGCGACGGTTTCCGGCGTCGCCGCCTGGCCGAGGATCGCCTCGGCCAGGTCGCCCGGCAGCAGTTCCACGCCGAGGAAGATGATCAGCGAAACGACAAAAAGGGTCAGGAGGCCCAGGCCGAGGCGCTGGGCCACCATGGTGAAAATCTTACCCATCGTTCACAGGCTGCACTGGTCGAAACCGGTTGCCGCGGATCAAGCGAACCACCAGCGCTCCATGCCCTTGAGACCGTCCAGGGCCCAGTTGGCGCCCATCTCGTTATGCTGGACCTTGTCGCTCATGGCGAAGACGTAATTGTTGAACATGGGTATCACGACGCCGCCCTCGTCGCTGACGATGCGCTGCATCTCGACATACATCTCGCGCCGCTTCGCCTCGTCCAGTTCGGACCGGGCGGCGACCAGCATCTGGTTGAACTTCTCGTGTTCCCAGAAGCTGTCGTTCCAGGCCGCGCCCGAGGCATAGGCGGTGGAGAACATCCAGTCCTCGGTCGGACGGCCGCCCCAATAGACCGCGCACCACGGCTTCTTCATCCAGACGTTGGACCAGTAGCCGTCGTTCGGTTCGGCGACCACGTTGATTTCGATACCCGCCGGGGCCGCATGCTCGCGGTAGAGGGCCGCCGCATCCACTGCGCCCGCGAAGGCCGCGTCGGCGGCGCTGAGGTCGACCGTCAGGCTGGTGAGGCCGGCCTTCTTGAGGTGGAACTTGGCCTTGTCGACGTCGTAGACCCGCTGCGGCAGATCGTCGGCATGGTAGCGGTTCGACCGGCCGATCGGGTGGTCGTTGCCGACCACGCCGTGGCCGCGCAGAACGGACTGCAACAGCGCTTCGCGGTCCAGGCCGTATTTCAGCGCCAGCCGCACGTCGTTGTTGTCGAAGGGCGCCGTGTCGGTGCGCATGGCAAAGGTGAAATGCGCGGTGCCGCTGGTCTCTTCGACCCGGATGCCCGGGCGCCGCTTCAGCAGATGCACCGTCTTGATGTCGACCCGGTCCATGGCGTCGATCTCACCCGTGGTCAGCGCGTTGGTCCGCGCCGCGGCGTCGATGATCGCCAGGGCCTCGTAGGAATCGAAATGCCCATGATTGGGCTTATAGAAGTTCGCGAAGCGCTTGAGCTCCATGCGCACGCCGGGTTCGAAATGCTCCATGGTGAAGGCGCCGATGCCGATCCGGAAATGCCCGCCCTTCTTCGGCGTCGCGGCGTGCCCGGCCTTGGCCAACAGCGACGAGGCCAGCGCGGTCGAAGCGCCCAGCGCGGCGGCCTGGGACAGGAAGGTGCGGCGGCTGATCCGTCCGGCACTCAGAAGTTTCGTGATTTCGTCAAATCTGGTCATTGGTTCTCTCGCCTTCTTGTTGTCCATGACGGCACGGCACCGAAAGCGATCGGGACCATTGCCTCCCTATGGTCGGGCGTTGCCGCTGGCAGACCGTCGCGCGCTGTCGGGTGAGTGAGAACCGGCCTTTGAAAATCAACCAGTCCGCGCGCCGGATCTTTTTCTTGCGCAAGCCATCGTGGCCATGCGGGCCTGCCAAGCGGCCACCCTGTTCGTTTCTCTCTGCGAATGCTACGTGCCGAGGCGGAAACTGGCGAGGATTGTCAGGAGGCGGGTGGCGTGCCGTGCGATCCGTGGTGTGCGTCGACAGCGCCAAAGCCGTCGCCAACCCAGGCTTTTGGACGTTGACTGGAGTTTGAGATCGGCAGACCGGCGAACCCCTCTCACTGCCGGCGGAGGAAACGAATAAACTCGAATGGCTCCAGCGTCGACACGCTTGTCCGGGGCGGCACCGTCGTCGACGGGACGGGCGCAAAAGGACAGGCGGCCGACGTCGCGATCCGCGGCGACCGGATCGTCGCCGTTGCGGCGCCGGGGTCGCTGGACGTCACGGCGGCGGAGACGGTCGTCGATGCCTCCGGCCGGATCGTCGCGCCGGGCTTCATCGACGTGCACACCCATGACGACCGGTCGGCCCTCGTGACGCCCGACATGACGCCGAAGGTCTGCCAGGGCGTGACCTCGGTGGCGGTCGGCAATTGCGGCGTCAGCCTGGCGCCGCTGCGCCTGCAGGGTCCGCCGCCGCCGCTCAACCTGCTGGGAGAGCGGGAAGACTTCCGATTCGACACGGTGGCCGACTATGTGGGGGCGGTCGACGAGGCGGGCCCGGCCGCGAACCTGGCCGTGCTGATCGGTCACAGCACGCTGCGCGTCGGGACCATGGCAGATACGGGCCGCAAGGCGGATGCGCGCGAGATCGACCGGATGCGTGCGCTGCTGGCCAAAGGCCTGGCTGCGGGCGCGGTGGGGTTCAGCACCGGGCTGTTCTACCGGCCCAATGCCGCCGCCGACATGGACGAGGCGGTGGCGCTCGCCGAGGTGGTCGCCGATGCGGGCGGGATCTACACCACTCACATGCGCGACGAGCATGACGGGGTGCTGGAGTCCCTGGCCGAGACCTTCGAGACCGGCCGGCGCGCCCGGGTGCCGGTCCTGATCTCGCACCACAAATGCGCCGGGCCGCGCAACTGGGGCCGCAGCCGCGAGACCCTGCCGGCGATCGAAACGGCCTGCCGACACCAGCGCGTGGCGCTGGATGCCTATCCCTACGCGGCGGGTTCCACCGTGCTGGACCCGGATCAGGTAGACGAGGCGATCCGGATTCTGGTGACCTGGTCCAAGGCGGTGCCCGAGGCCGCCGGCCGGGATCTGGCCGACCTTGCCGGGAAATGGGGCTGTTCCCAGCGGGCGGCTGCCGAACGCCTCGATCCGGCCGGCGCCATCTATTTCTCCATGGACGAGGGCGACGTGCGTCGGATCCTGGCCTTTCCGCGGACCATGATCGGCTCGGACGGCCTGCCGCACGACGAACACCCGCACCCGCGCCTGTGGGGGACCTTTCCCCGGGTGATCGGCCATTACGGCCGGGACAGGGGGCTGTACCCGGTCGAACAGGCGGTGCACAAGATGACCGGCCTGCCCGCCGAGACCTTCGGGCTCGCCGACCGCGGCACCGTCCGCGCCGGCGCCTATGCCGATCTGGTGGTGTTCGATCCGGCGACAATCCTTGACCGAGCCACCTTCGAAGACCCGCGGCGGTTGCCGGCGGGGATCGATCGGGTCTTCGTGAACGGCGTGCAAGTCTGGCAGAACGGCGGCGCGACGGGCGCGCGGGGCGGGCGCGTGCTTACGCGCGCCGCGTGATCCCGTGGCTCTCGACCACCCGCTGCAGGATCGGCGCATAGTGCGAGAACGGCGGCGTCGTCCTGCCGGGCACCTTGCCGCCTTCGTCCCAGATCCGGACCTGGATGATCGCGTCCAGATGCGGGTTATTGCGGAACGCTGCGACTTCATCATCGCTCATGGGGCCGCCTTGGAGATTCAAGGTGTGGACGGACGCCGCCGACAATCGGTCGAAGTACGTGGGGTCGGTCGCGCAGAGATACCGCTTGGCCGCCACGTGCCAGCGCACGCACGACGTCACGCTGTCCGGGAAGAACGGCGCGATCACTGCGGCGCCTGCCTCTTCGTGGCGGTTGTTGACCCCTATCTCAAGCGCGTCCTCGGGAAACTCGTTGGTATAGTGGCCGATGTCGTGCAGCAGGGCGGCTGCGATCAGGTCGTCGCCGGCGCCCGCCGCTTCGGCCAGCATCGCGCTTTGCAGCATGTGCTCGGACATCGTCACCTCTTCGCCCAGGTAGGAGTCCGCCCCCCGGCGTTCGAAGATGTCGCCAAGGAAGGCAACGATGTTACCCGCCGTAATCTGCGAGAAGTCCGATGTGTCCGATCTACTCACACGAGATCCTTACGCCGCGCGCGGTCTGGTCGACGCAGGCTCTGTATCCGGCGTCGTCGAAATGGTCGCAGCGGGGCAGGGCTTCGGCAAGGGAATAGTACCAGCAGTTTGACCGGCACTGGTCGACCGCCCGGTCGGCGCAATTGCCGTAATTGATGAGGGCTTGCAGGACGTAGGAGGGAAGCATCTGGGAGAAGCCAAGGCCCGTTTCCACTTCCCGGACCAGGGCGCGGCCGCACTCATCGCACACCGGCCCCACGGCCGGCTTGGGTGGCGGATCCAGCGCAACCGCATCGAAACGCCCACTCCACTCGATCTCCCACGTCCCTTCCATACGTGTCCCGTCGGCGCTGAGCCTGCCTTCGTAATAGACGGAATGGCTGACCCCGCCGGTCCCGTCATAGGTTTTGGTAAAGGAAACCCGGTTCCCCGAGACGCTTCCGTAGATGTTGGCATAGAGTTCCGACGACGACCCGTCGCCGAATGTCGCCGGTTCGCGGGTGCGGCCGGAGAAAGTCGCCCCCCTGACGTCCAACTGCATCTCGAACGGAACCGACGCCGATCCGTCGGGGTAGTAATATGTGCCACTCCAGCGGCTGGCGATCGCGGGAGACTGGGCGGCGGCCGGGCTGGCAAGGACGACTGGGGCCAGCGCTGCGAACCCCAGCAAGCAGAGGAGGCGGCAGAACGATCCAAAACCACACGTAGACATCGTTTGGTAGTCCTATGGCCGCATATTCGCGCGACGGGGCGCCATCTGGCGCTGCTGCGGCAACCGCGCTTGCGGTTAAGGGGATCACGTTGCTTGTTTTTTCCGGCCGGGCGGGCCCGCTTGCGACCGGATCCCCCGCGTTCGCGGCCGTTCTGCCCGGCACGTCGCACAGAATAGCGCATCTGCGCCTGAAGCACTTTGCCCGCCGTTAAGATTTCCGGTTTCGGGCTTTTGCCCGCCTATCCGTCCGCTTCCAGGACGCTGAGCGTCGACAACAGGCCGTCCTTGTCTGCGTAGCACCCCTGCAGCCACCGGGTTCCGCTGCCGGAATAGCCCTTGCGCGCATGCAGGACACGGGTGTTGTCGACGATGAAACAATCGCCCGGATCCAGCTTGAAGCCGACCGCCATTGCCGGGTCATCGATGATGTCGCCCAACCGGCGATAGGCTGCGTAATAGTCCGCCATGTCCTCGAACGGCACGTCGGTGACCGGCGCAAGCGAACGGTTGTTGAAACGCACGGCGATCAATTCGCCGTCGGGCGCCAGTTCGATCATCGGCCGGCGCGCGGCGAGATGCACGTCGGCCGCGCCGGCATAGGCGAACCGTGCGCAATAGCGCGACAACAGGTCGAAGGACCGCGGGCCTTCCCGGCGCAGCCGGTCCACCGCGCGAAAGCCGTCGACGACCAGGGAGTCGCCGCCGTCCGCGGAATTCTCCAGGCAATAGAGGATCTGCAAAGTCGGCACCGGGTCGCGGTACGGATTGTCGGTATGGGCCTGCAGGCCAAGCCCGGTAAAGGCCAGGTTCGTCGGATTGATCTCGCTGCGCACGTCGAACCATTTCCCGTAGTTGGTCTCGCGCACATGGCCGAACAGGGCAGCCACCGTCAGCAGCGCACCGCTTTCCACCGGGCCGTTCGACAGCGTGGCAAACCCGTAACGGCGCACCAGCGCCAGCCAATCGCACAGCGCCGCCGGGTCGGTTGCAATGGCGCGGAAGTCGCCATGCGGGATTTCCGCAGCGAGGTTACCGTCCCATATCTCGATGCCCGGCGCCGTCCAGCCGGCGGGCGGCCGTGCGGTGCCGTCATAGGCGTGCCGCCGAAGCCAGTCGGCGGGGAATTGCACGGTCTTGCACTCCGGTGCGAATGTCACGGCCAGGCCGCCGCCTTCGATCTTCGCCTCTATGATGGTGGTATTTGCCGGGATCTGCTGCAGGGTCAGCAGCCGCTGGCCGTTCTCTGGCGCCCGGGTCTCCGGGTCCAGCGCGTTGTCGCGCAGCCAGATCGCATGGAACCGCAGGGCCTGGCCGTTTTCCCACCGGGCGGTCAGAGCGTCGCCGCCGCCCCCAACCTCGACAGATGTGATCACGGCACAACAAACTCCCGTCCAGCCGGGTTGCACACACCCAAATTAAGCCCTTCCGGACGCAAGCAACAGGTATGAAATCGGCAGGGCCTGGCTGGACGGCCCTGGCATTAACACCGATAAAGGCCTCACTATTTGTCCTCAGCCAAACTGTCCGGATCGGACGTCACCAATGGAGGCGCAGGTGGTCGAAAAATCGCATACGGCCGGGATGTGGCCGAATCCTTACGAATCGCTCCGCGACGTCGGCAGCAAGGTCGCCGACTGGTTTGCGCCGAAGTCGGACGCATCGGCCATGGAGACCCACTACGAGATCAACGTGGAACTGCCCGGGGTCAAGGCCGAGGACGTGTCCCTGCACGAGAATACGGTGATGGTGCGCGGCGAGAAACGGTACGAACACGAGGAATCCGGCCGCACCTATTTCTTCTCCGAGCGGGAATACGGCTCCTTCCACCGCTCGTTCCGCGCCCCGCCGGACGCGGACGGCGAGACCATCGATGCGGAATTCAAGGACGGCGTCCTTTGCATCAAGATCGCCAAGCGCGCCGCCGCGCAACCGGTCGGCCGGAAGATCGAGATCCGGCATACCTAGGCGGGATGTATCCGCCAGTGCGGCGCGCCGGCGTCGGCCGGTTCACAGCGCCTTGTACATGATCGTCGTCGGATCGAGGCGGTCCTCGATGGTGTCGCGGCAATAGCCCGGAATCACGCCCGCGGTCGTATAGCCCAGCGACTGATAAAGCGGCTCGGCGCTGTCGCCGGTGCGGGTGTCCAACGTGATCAGGCTTCGCCCCAGCCGGGTCGCGTGGCGTTCCAGTTCAGCCATCAGCGCGCGGGCGACGCCCCGGCGGCGGAAATCGGGATGGACCAGCAGCTTGGACACCTCCGCCCGGTGCGGCTGGTTGGGCGGCGTGTCGTGGACCAGTTGCACCGATCCCACGATCGTCGCGTCGGTTTCCGCGACCCAGACCGTCCGGCCACCGGCGCCCACCGCCGGCAGCACTTTTTCGCCCCAGAACGCGACGGCGTCGGCCTGGGAATAGGGCAGCACAAAGTTCACGCTGGCCCCGGCATTGACACAGGCGTGCAGCAGGGCGCCGAGCTGTTGGAGCCGGGACGCGACCTCGTCGGCGGTGAGGATCGAGAGGTTGGCCTGTGGCTCCGCGCGCATGCCGCCTCACAGGACGAACAGGAAGTAGCGTGCGCCGCAATCGTCGGGCGTGGCAAAGGCGCTGGGCCCGAACAGCTGGTAACGCAGGCAGTCGCCGGGCCGGAGATCGTGGCTCTGTCCGCCGACGCTGACCTCCAGCCGGCCGTCGACCATCAGCAAGTGATGTTCCAGGCCCTGGCGCGGCGGCCGGTTGTAGGCAATGTAGGCGCCCGGATCCAGTTCGCATTCCAGCGCCTCGCCGGCCAGGGTCTGGGCCGGCGGCGAGACCGCGCGCCGCCGGAACCCGACCGTCGGGTCCGTCCAGACCGGATGTGCATCCCGGCGGACCAGCGGTTCGAAACGGTCCTCGACCATGTGCATCAGCCGCGACATGGTGAGGTCGTAGGCCGCGCAAAGCTTGCCCAGGACGCTCGCCGTCGGGCTCACCTCGGTGTTCTCCAGCCGGGAAAGCGTGGCGCGGCTGACGCCTGTGCGCCGCGCTAGATCGTCCAACGACCATTGGCGCCCGGTGCGCAGCGCCTTGAGACGCTGGGCGATGCGGCTATCGATGGAGGTATCGTCCGACGCGAGTGTTTCCATATATGGGATGAAATCTCAAATACGGAAAGCTGTCAAGGCTCCGCACGGACGGCGCGGGAAGCGTTTCGGTCACCATGCCGGCGAACCGCCTCGCCGCCGGTGAGAAGCAGAAGCTGGAATTGCTGAAACAGCTCTATCTCGGCCGTCGTTTCTTGATCCTCGACGAACCGACATCGGTGCTGACGCCGGCTGAGGCCGACGAATTGCTCGGCATGGTGCGCGACCTGACGCGCGCCGGACACCTCCGAACTCAGCCGGGCGAGCCGAGCGCCGACATTGTGCCGCAATTGGCCCCCGTTTCCGGCGAGGTCTTGATCGACAAGCCAGGCAAGGGTGCCTTCTATGCAACGTCGCTGGACGAGACTCTGGCCGAACTGGGTTTGCGCCAGCTCGTGGTGGCCGGGGTGACAACGGAAGTCTGTGTCCAGACCACCATGCGCGAAGCCAACGACCGCGGCTACGAATGCGTGCTCGCCAGCGATGCGACCGAGAGTTACTTTCCCAGGTTCAAGACGGCAACGCTGGACATGATCACGGCTCAGGGCGCGATCGTCGGCTGGACAGCGACGACCGATTCGATCCTCGGAGGGATCAGTGACTGATGCGTTCGTTTTTCGCGACCTCGTCGGGGGAGGTTGGCAGGATTGCAATTTCGAGCCGTTCCGCGACGGAATCGAGATCTGCCATCTGTTGAAGGGAGAACCCGCCGCGGCTCTTTTGCGCTATGCGCCCGGCGCTAGCGTCCCGCGCCATCGTCACCAGGGACTGGAAACCATTCTGGTCCTGGAAGGATCCCAGCGGGACGAACGCGGCGTCTATGGCGCCGGCACGGTAATCTTCACCACAAGAGGCAGTGAGCATGCCGTGGCCTCCGACAATGGCTGCGTCGTTCTGGTGCAGTGGCAGCGGCCCGCGCAGTTTGTCGGCGAACAGGACTAGCCGGCCGTGCGCACCGTTGATCTGTCGGCCCTGCCGTTTACCGTCCGCAGCCTGCACGATGCCTATGCCGCGGGTATCGCCCCCGACGATGTGATGACAGAGGTCTATCGCCGGATTCGCAACCTGGACGACCCGGGCATCTTTATCCACCTGATCGACGAGGACGCGGTGCGTGCGGAGGCGCGTGCGCTTGGTCCGTTCGATCCGGCCGCCAGGCCCCTGTGGGGCGTGCCGTTCGCAATCAAGGACAATATCGACGCGGCCGGCCAGCCGACAACGGCAGCCTGTCCCGCATTCGCATATCAGGCGGAAAAGGACGCCTTTGTCGTCCGGCGCTTGCGCGATGTCGGCGCGATCCCGATCGGGAAAACCAATCTCGACCAGTTTGCGACCGGTTTGGTCGGTGTGCGCACGCCCTTTCCCGTGCCGCGCAACGCGCTCGATCCGGCCCTGGTGCCGGGCGGATCGAGCTCGGGCTCCGCGGTCGCGGTGGCGCAGGGACTGGCCGGCTTTGCGCTTGGCACCGACACCGCAGGATCGGGACGAATCCCGGCCGGCTTGAACAACGTTGTCGGCCTGAAGCCGAGCCTTGGGGCTTTGTCGTCCTCCGGCGTCGTCCCGGCCTGCCGAACGCTTGACACGATTTCGGTTCTTGCGCTGACGGTCGAGGATGCCTGGTCGGCGTTCGCCGCCATGGCCGCGTTCGATCCCGACGACTCCTATTCGAAGCCGATGCCGGCGCCGGTCATGGGGCACCTGCCGCCATCGTTTGCGGTGGGGGTGCCGAGCGAGGACACACGCCGTTTCTTCGGTGACGATGCACAGGCGGACGCCTATGCAAGAGCGCTGGACAGTATCGCGGCGCTGGGCGGCGCCATCGCCGAGCGCGACTTCTCGGTGTTCTACGAGACCGCCGACATGCTGTACGAAGGGGCGTGGGTCGCCGAACGATACGCTGCGGTTCAGGGGCTGATCGAGAGTACGCCGGAAGTGCTCCATCCCGTCACCCACGGCATCATCGCCGCTGCGGCCGGCCGAACGGCGGTGGATGCGTTCAAGGGGTTTTACCGCCTGGCGGATCTGCGCCGCGCCGCGGAGCCGCTGCTGGCGGGCCTCGACATGCTCTGCGTGCCGACGCTGCCAACCTTCTATTCCCGTGACGCGCTGGACGCGGACCCGATCGGGCCGAACTCCCGGCTTGGGACCTACACCAATTTCGTCAACCTGATGGACATGTGCGGTCTTGCCGTTCCAACCCGGCCACGGCCCGACGGCCGGCCCGGCAGCGTCACCTTGCTTGGCGAATCCGGCGCCGACGGGCGGCTTGCAGCACTTGCATCTGCGTTGCATCGGAATGAAAACCCGACCCTGGGCGCCACGGCATGGGCGGTACCGGCGCCTCGGCCACGCGATCCCGAGCCGGCCGCCGACGAGCTTGCCGTCGCCGTCGTCGGCGCCCACATGTCCGGCCTGCCGCTCAATGACGAGCTTACCCGGTCGGGCGGGCGATTTCTCTTTGCGGCGGAAACGGCACCGGAATACCGGCTCTACCGTCTGGCCGGCGGTCCGCCGGAACGCCCCGGCCTGGTCCGGTCCACAAACGGTGCGTCGATCGCACTGGAGGTCTGGGCGGTTCCGTTCCACAGGTTCGGTGCGTTCGTAGCGGGGATTCCGCAACCTTTGGGGATCGGCACAGTCGTCCTCGGCAATGGCCGCCAAGTGAAGGGATTCTTATGTGAAACCGCGGGCCTTGAAGGGGCGGAGGACATCACGCGGTTTGGCGGCTGGCGCGCCTTCGTCGCAGGCACATAAGGCGTCTTTGTCCCCTGGGGATCGGTCCGCGACCGGGCTACGACAGCGTCCAGACAAACATTTCCGCATCCATACCGCGGATCTCGATGTCGTCGTGCCGGGTGAGACTGGAAAGGGCCGGATCGTCCCCGCCGGCATCGCGGCGCACGCGTTCCAGCAGGTCGTCGGTGGCGGCCAGTGCCACCGACAGCCCCCGGGTCAGCGCTTCGACCCGGCTGGCGACATTTACCGTTTCACACGAAGCGCGGCGGCAGGAGCATCGCACCGCTGCTGTCGAGCAGTTCCTCTGCGACAGCCGCTGGAGAGAACTTGTCTGCGGGTATCCACTTGGTGGAACCTTCTTCGTCGCCTATGACACTACCCAAGCGCGGAAACAGCGGTGGATTGTCTGAGGGCGCTCGAAAGGCTATTCCGGCAGCGGGACAAGCTCGCGAGCATAGTATTGCCACCGTTTCACGTAGTCCTCGGCAGCCTGTTTCACAGCGGCGACCTCTTCATCGCGCAATTTCCTGAGAGACTTTGCCGGTGTGCCGACGATCAGCGATCCGTCCTCGAAGCTTTTGCCCTCTGTGACAAGGGCATTCGCGCCGACCAGGCAATTTGCCCCGATGCGCGCGCCGTTGAGAACGGTCGCACCCATGCCGATCAGGCTGCCGGACCCTATAGTGCAGCCGTGGATCACCGCATTGTGGCCAACGGTGGCGCCCGCGCCAATGGTCATAGGAAATCCAGGGTCCACATGCAGCGTTGCCTTTTCCTGGATGTTCGTTCCCTCGTCGATCACGATGGGCTCGTTGTCGCCCCGGATCGTGGCGCCGAACCACACCGATACGTCACGGCCCAGTTTCACGTGCCCAAGAACCGCCGCCGTGGGGGCGATCCAGTACTCACCCTTTCGGGGCAGTTCCGGCTTGTACGGGCCCAGTCGGTAAACGCTCATCGCCCGTTGCCCCTGGGAACGGCGCTCGACGATTCTTGTCGGAGCAGTTGTTCATACTCTTGTCGAGTCGGCGCGGCGGAGAACGCGTCCAGCGCTTCCAGGTGGGGCGCCAGATCCAGACCCTGCGCGTCGATCCATCCCTGGTCGTAATACGTTCCGAGATAAAGCGCGCCCGGGTCGCAGATCAGCGTCACGATCGAGCCGGTCTGGCCCATGGCGATCATTTCTTCGGCGATCTTCAGGGCGCCGACAAGATTAGTTCCGGTCGAGCCGCCGCACTTGCGGTGGATCCGATGCTCCAGCCAGTGAATGGCCGCGATGCTGGCGGCGTCGGGGATCTTCATCATCCTGTCGATCACGGTCGGAATGAAAGAGGCCTCGACACGCGGCCGGCCGATGCCCTCGATCCGCGACGCGCGGTCCAGCCGAAGGTTGCGGTCGCCGGTCCGGTAATAATCGAAAAACACGGAGTTCTCGGGGTCGACGACGCACAGCCTGGTCGCGCCGACGTGGTTGGAGCGGTAGCGGATGTAGCGTCCGATCGTCGAGGAGGTGCCGCCCGTTCCGGCGCTGACGACGACCCATGTTGGAACGGGGTGCCGCTCCAGGCGCATCTGGGAGAACAGGCTTTCGGCGATGTTGTTGTTTCCGCGCCAGTCGGTCGCCCGCTCGGCATAGGTGAACTGGTTCATGTAGTGGCCGCCGCTGGAATGGGCGATCCGGCTGGCCTCGTCATAGATGTCGGTCGGCTCCGTCAGCCGAACTTCGCCGCCCAGATACTCGATGGCCTGGATTTTCGCGGGCGCCGTCGCCTTTGGCGCCACTGCGATGAACGGGAGACCAAGGAAGCGCGCGAAATAGGCCTCCGAGATCGCCGTCGATCCGGAAGAGGCATCGACGATCGGCCTGCCGCGGCGGATCCAGCCGTTGGAAAGCCCGTAGAGGATCAGGGACCGCGCAAGACGGTGTTTCAGGCTGCCGGAAGGGTGGGTCGATTCGTCCTTGAGATAGAGATCGATCCCCGCCGCCGTGAGGCGCGGCAGTTCCAGCTTGATCAGGTGCGTGTCCGACGACCGGGTGAAGTCCGCTTCGATCCTGCTGATCGCCTCGTGGACCCATTCATGTTCCTCGACCGCCAGGTCGGCATCGACCACTTGTGTTCCCGACCAACTGTCCATCACTGGGCCTCGCTGTTCTTGACCAGAGGCAAATCGAGCCTGCCGCCGGCACGGGATCCGCGCGATCGACCGCTTGCACGTGCGCCACTATAGCAGCTGTCCCTGACGCCGCTCTCCATACAGGTCTTCACCGCCCGCGCATCCTGATCTCCGGCAAAGACAAATGCTGCAGGCTGTGCAAGCGTTGGTTTTAAACCTGCATGGGCAGTCGCGAAAGAACGGCAGGACATGGCGAAGTCGGACGGAGGAGCGCGGATTTTCGGTGAACTCTCCTTACGTGTCACACCGGTCGGAAGGACAAGGCGACGTACGACCATGAGCATGAGCCGAGCCTCCGCGCTGATCTTTGCTGCCGGGCTGTTGGTGCTGTCCGGCACCGCTGAACCGAGGGCGAGCGGGATCGAGGCGGTCTTCTGCGGGAAGGAAGCCGACGCCCCGACCTCGATGCCGAGCGACCTGGGGCCGGCACGCGGCCCCGATGCAGAGGGCGCGTGCGCGCCATCGGTGCTCGTGGCCCAGAAGACTCAAGAAACCGAAAAGCCTGGCACAACGAACGGCGCCCGCAGCCCTGCTCGCGTCAAACAGCGTCATCCCCATCGACGTCCAGGAGCCGCACCAACGGGTCCAGGACTTGTGGAACGTCCCGGTCGACATGGGCATCGTCCTGCCGCGGGGGGGGCGGTGTCCCAGTCGCCCGAGGGCCTGTTGCCGCCCATGGGACTGACCGACAACGACGGCGTGGAGGTTCCCTTCACGGTCCGGCCCACGGGCTGGTGGGAGCCGGAGCATCCGACGCAGAACCCTGGGATCAAGTGGCTGCTTCTCCACTTCAAGGCCAGGACGGATCGCACCTACAGCCTGGCGATCGGAGACGACCCGACGCCGCTCCAGGGGTCCAACCTTGCGAACCGGTCGGGATCGACAATCCTCGTCGACACCGGACCGCTGCAGGCGACGCTTGAGGACGGTGTCCCCGGGGTCTTCACCGAGGTGTCGCTGCGCGGCAAGAGAATGCTGGAAGGGCGCAATGCCTTGTTCGTCCTGACGGGGCACGACGGGACAGCGGATGTGCCGACCGTTCTAACGGGATGGCAATTGGTCCTTGAGGAAGCCACGCCGATGAAGGCAACGGTCAAGGGAACGGGCTTCTTCATCGGGGCCGACGACCGGGCATACGCCCGCCTGGATGTGCGCTATCAGTTCTTCCAGGGCGAGAGTTACGTGCGCATCTACCACACGCTGACCTGGATGCAGAAGGATCTTCGTTTTGGTGCGCGGGAAATCTCGGTGCGACTGAAACCGGATCTCGATGACCCTTTGGCGCTTCGGCTCGGCCTGTCGGACTACGACGGCACGTCGTTCGACTGGCCGCCCCCGGGAAACGCCTACGACGCGAACGAGGCCATCTACGTGACGCAATCCGTCGAGCGAATCACACAGCCGGGCGGGGAGACGGTCCGCAGCCGTGCCGAATACCGCATCAATGGGAACCTCAACTTCTCATCCGACCGGCTTGGCGGATGGATCGAGTGGAAGGACGCGGCGGGCACGGGCATCGGCGTCTCGGTCAAGAACCTCTGGCAGGAATACCCCAAGGCCTTCCAGCTCGCATCGGGGGAACTGGGGATCGAGTTGTGGCCGGCCCGGCATGCGAGGATGTCCTTCGCACAGCACGAGATCATGCCGGGCGACTATTTCTGCGATGACGCAAGTTGGCGACACGGGCCTCAGACCAATTGCCCCGACTGCGATGCGGGCTATACCGGGCACTGCCTTTACCACGATACTGCCGACATGACCGGTTTCCTGCATACCGGTCAGGGCGCCGCCAAGACTCACGAACTGGTGCTCTTCTTTTTCGACGGCGACTCGCGGCGGTCGACGGCCGAGCTCAACACGATCAACCAGCACCTCGTGGTTCTGCGTCAGGATCCGCAATCTGCCATGGAAGTGCCCTTCATGGGCTTCCGGATCGCCTCAAAAAGCGCGCGCTACGACGACCTCGAACGGGCGATCGACGACCTGGGCAGAATGGCCGTCGCCCGCTGGCATTACGGCCACAGTTACGGGTTCTGGCGGTTCGGCTTCACGCGCTGGGGACGGCCGGGTCTCGGACCGCACCTCTACAGGTGGATGGACGGCCTGCAGTACGACCAGCAGCTGATCCCCTGGCTGCTGTTCATGCGGGGCGGCCGGCGGGACTTCTACGAAGAGGGTATCCACACCGCGCGTCATGCCATGGACGTGGGAACGAATCACTTCAGCACCCGCGCAAGCGGGAACGGGTTCTACCCGCCTGGCTTCTCCAGCTCGGCGTCCCCGATGCCGTTTCCCGACCTGCCCGCCGTGCTGGTCCGGTCCACCAAGATCCACTATCTCAGCGCCTACTACCATCTCACCGGCTACGAGCGCGCCCGCGAGGTGATGGAGATGATCATCGACGCGGCCAAGGAGGAGGCCCGGACCGACCCCAATCGCCTCGGGGACCGCACGGTCTACAACCTGAACATGTTCTGGGCGCAGGCCTACCTGGAGACGTGGGATCCGGAACTGTTGCCGTTCGTCCGGGAGTGGCGGGATCTGACGACGCAGGAAGAGTGGAGCGTCTGCCACAAGACCTGGGGCGCCAAGGACGTCTATCTCTACAACGGTCTGGTCATGCTGCAGCGTCTGTTCGAACTGGGCGTCGACGCGCAGGCGGCCGACGACCTGGCCGAGATGATGCTGCAGAACCTGAACGTGGCAGGGATGCCGGATCTGGAGGACGGCGGAATACACAGGACGCCTTACGTGATTGCGGCGGCCTGGGCGGCGCGCCGGTCCGGAGACGCCCGCTTTTCCCGGATCGCCTGGGATGCGGCCCGCTCTCTCGCCGATCTCGTGCCTCGGTTTGTCGATGACCCCGATTCGATGCCGCCGAACTACAAGATGTTTATGGGCCACTTTATCTGGCGGCAGTTCCTGCTGCCGATCCTGGTAGGCCTGTCGGAGGGGGAGAGAGAGCAGTTCGATCGCCGCAGTCCGTCCCGCAACGTCCACGACACCTTCTTCCCGCTGAGGGGGGTCGACCCCGAGGGAGCCGGCCATGCGACGGCCTTCGTCCGGGCGGATGCGCCCGCGCCAACCAAACTACGCGTCAAGCCCTATGCCGCGCCGTTCGGCACGCAGGCCACGCGGGTCCCGCCGATCAAAGTGACGGTCAGCGCCGTCATCGATGAAGAGGCAGACTCCGATAATTCCCCGAGCCAGTCTCCGCCCGAACGCACATTCCAAATGGTGTTTCCCGACGAAAACAATCTCGCCGATGCCAACTGCCTTTCCGCGCCGAACAACCCGCACCTCTACCGCGGCCGGCTCTACGACACGATGGACTGGGACTTTGAAAACGTGCTCCACATTCCAGACGCCTCGCCTGACGTCACCTATCGTCTGGACTTCAAGGTCGAGCCCTGGCCGGCGGAAGACGCCAAGCCGAGGGTCTTCTTGGGCGCGCATGCGGTCGACGCGCAGGGGGACGCAAAGCTGGTATGGAAGCTCAATCTTCAGTCTGTCGCCGAACAGTGCACATCCGGCGCCGATCCGGACTGCCTGAACTTCACCCACAACGCCGGCGAGCACTATGCCGGGGCGCGGTTCTTCGCCCTGCCCAAGGGAAACCCGGTGAAGATCAAGAACTTCATCCAGGTGCACGCCCAGTTCCCGCACGGCTATACGGTCCGGGACGCGGAAAGCTGGGACCGTATCGATCCCTTATCGGCCGAGTGGTCGCCGGACATGCAGTACGACGTCGAGCCCGACACGCTGATGGCGATCACCGTCAACGGCTACGATTCCCCCATGGCCTTCGGGGTCCACACCGACCAGGTCGGCGAGTCCGTGCCCGACATCCGCCCTTGCGTCAGCGCGACGCCGCACGCCTGGCGGGACTGGCAGAACTGGCTGCCCAGAGAGTGCCAATGAGCAGGTGGTCCGGCCTGAAATAAAGACAGGTATCGGTCGGCCAGGCAGGCTCTGATACTATTGCCTGTGCCGTCCACCGGGAGACCATGAGAGGAGACGACGATGACGCGACAAACCGAAAGCGTGATTTTCGGAGCGATCCGCGGACCGGCATTTGCGGTTGTCTTGCTGGCATTCCCGGTATCGGCAGTTGCCGCCGATGCGGGGAAGGGGCTCGCCCAGGCCGAACGCTGGTGCAATTCCTGTCACTCCATCGGAACCGACGAGCCGCGACAGGAAGACGCCGGACCGCTGTTCACCGAACTTGCAAAGAAGGACGCCGACTATCTGCGGGTCGCGATCGACCGGCCGCACGACTTCATGCCGAAGTTCCCGAAGTTGACTAACGCAGACAAGCAGGACCTGATCGCCTACATCCGGTCGCTAAAGTAGGCCTAACGCGGGGGCAGGACGGCCTGATCGATAAAGAAGATGTCGGTCAGCAGTGCGCGGAGCGCGATCAGTCCGTTCGTGTTGTCGATCATGTCCGACGTAATCGATGGGCGCGCCAAGAGAAGCCCGATCACCGACCGGGCCGTGGCCAGATCGCTGCGCACGCGGTCGGCAAAAGCCGCACCCTCGTCACCCCCTAGACCTCTCTCCAAGGCCGACTCGAGATCAGCCATGGCCCCATCGAACCGCCGAAGGTAGTGGCGGATCTGGCTCTCGCCGCCGCCCTCGGCAACCTCCTGCTTACGCCCCTGCGCGGCATAGGCCAGCATGAACTCGTAGGCCTCTTCGATCCTGTCGAAGGCGTCACGCATCGCCGCCGCTTGCTCTATCTCACCCGTCATGTCTTTCCCATCCTGGACTTTTGAGGCCCGCGCCCGCGCAGCATCGACACCAGAAAGGCGCGATGTTCCGGCAGGAACGCAAAGTAGACGTGGACGATGAAGAGAAACAGCAGGATCAGCGATGCTGCACCGTGCAGGACATAAACAATCCCCCAGGTCTGGTCGGTCAGTATCGCAGGATCACGACGCCAGAACACCGTGTCGATCTTGGCCAGCATCAAAAGACCCGTCACCACAAGCACCAGCACGGTGAGCGATGCCGCGGTGTGATAGCTCTTTTGCAATGCGTCGTACTTGGCCTCGGACAGGTCTTCGTGTCCGGCGCCGCGCAGGTCACGGATCACCTCCCGGACATCGTCCGCAGCAGGCGTCATCTCCCAAATTCCGTGGACGACGAAGACGCGGTAGAGGTGAAACAATACGGCCAGCGTCAGCAATACGCCGGCCATCCAGTGCAGTGGCACCCACTCGAACTTGATGCCGACGATCGGCAGGAAGGCCGTGGCGCCGAGAACGATCACCGCGAACGCCATGACCCAGTGTAACAAACGATCCGGAAGTCGATGCCGGACCTCCGGCGACCCGCCATTTTCGGACATGCGCCCCGCCCCTCTTGTTCTTCCGCAGCTTAAGTTTGCCGGGGGTGGGCGTCCAGAGCGTCATCGTCTCCGACAAGGCGGGAGCGGCTTTTCACGTTAGGGTTACGTCTGTGCGGTTGGCAGCCACACGCTTCGAGACGGCGGCTTTGCCGCCTCCTCAGCATGAGGGGTTTTTTGAGCGCTTCCACCAACCTCCTCATGCTGAGGATCGCCCGTAGGGCGCGTCTCGAAGCATGTGGCTGCAACTGGCCGATTGACCAGGATGGAATTAGCCCTGGCCAGCCTTGCGCACGGCGCGCAGGAACAGGTGCAACACGATCACTGCCGCGGCCGCGGCGACCGGTAGCCACAACAGGTCCCAGTTCATGCCGACGAGCATCTTCTGCCCGAAGACATCCTGCTGGTACCGCAAGGGCTCCATGCTTCAGGCGAGCGACCGGACCGCGCGGGCAGCGAGGTTCCGCATCATCGGGATCTTGAAGTGGTTATGGTTGAGCGGTTTTGCCCCACTCGCCGCCACCCGCTTCACCAGCGTCTCGAGCTCTTCGCCCGGCGCCTCTCCCTTGATCAGGTCTTCCACGTCCGTCAGCCGCCGCGGCGTGCACTGAACCGCGCCGCAGACCATCGAGACATCTGCGATCTTTCCGCCGTCCATCTTCGCGGCCATCGCGATGTTGACCAGCGCGAAATCCCAGACGTTGCGGTCCGCGACCTTCTCGAAATACTGTGGCGCGCCGGCCCATTTTCCGGGGATGGTAGTTCCGAGCAGGATCTCGCCCTTTTCGAGCGAGGTCATCCGGGTGATGTCAATGTCAGGCCCGATGAAGAACTCGTCGGCCGAAACCTCGCGCGTCTTCTTGCGGCCCTGGATCACGAATTTCGCCTCCAGCGCGGCCAGCACCGGCGCGGTGTCCGACGGCGTCACCGCCACGCACCGGCTGGCCTCGAACAGCGTATGTTCGCGATTCATTGCCGTCGGCGTGTTGGCATAGCAGGTGTTACCGCCTGCCCGATAGCAGGGGAACCCGTCGCGATAGTAGGAGCAGCGCGTGTCCTGCGCGACGTTGCCGCCGATGGTGCCGGCATTGCGGATCTGCGGCGAGGCCACACGACCCGCGGCATCCGCCAGCATCGGAAACCGGCTTTTCACGGCGTCGCTCTCGCTCACTTCGGTCAGCGTGGTCATCGCCCCGATCGTGAGCCCGCCGTCATTGGCCTCGCGAATGCCGTGCAGTTCCTCAAGGGCGGCGATATCGACCACCACGGAGGGCTGCTTCACCCGCTGCTTGAACCAATCCAGGCTGTCCTTGCCGCCGGCGATGATCCAGGCGTCTTCGTGATCGTCGAGAATGCTCTGTGCGTCCGCGATGGTGGCGGGCTGGTAGAGCTCGAAATTGTGCATCACGTCAGTCACGGTCGTGTCCTCCCCGGCCCGTCAAACGGTGTTCGTGGCGAGCGGTTTGTGGGACTGCGGCAGGCCTTCCGCCGCATTGAGTATCATGTCCGTCACGACGGGCGTCCGGTTGAACAGGTGGCCGCCCAGCGCATCGGAGATGGCGTTGATCAGCGCCGACGACGCCGCGCCTTCCAGCGGTTCGCCGATGCCTTTCATGCCCAGCGGGCTCTGCGCGTCGGGCTGATCGACCGCCACCCAGCCCATCTCGGCCGGGACGTCCAGATAGGACTTCGGCTTCGCACGGTAGAGCGCGCGCGCGTTGGGGCGTCCGTAGGCCGGATCGTAGACGTGGCGTTCCGTCGCCGCCAGGCCGAAGCCCATGACGGCGCCGCCGCGAACCTGCGCCGCGAGGCCCTTGGGATGGACGATCGTCCCGCAATCCGCCGCACCCACATAGTCGATGATCTCGACCTCGCCGGTTTCCACATCGACCTCGACCTCGATGAAGCCTGCGGCCAGCGCCGGCACCGTGCCGTTCTTGGGCAGGGTGTCCTTGGCGACGCCCACCAGGCCGGTCCCCGCGATCGCGGCCGTGGAGGCCTTGGTCATCGGGTTGATGTCTTCCGGCATCTCGCGGCCGGCATACTTGCCGCCCATCTCGATCGCCTTCTGGGCCGCCTCGGCGAAGCTCAGGCCCACGCCGGGGTCGGCCGTCTTGACCACACGTTCGTCCTTCAGCTCGAAGTCATCGGGCGATCCGCCGAGCGCTGCCGCCGCGATCTCCTGCAACTTGGCCTTCGCGTCCATCGCCGCGACATAGTTCGTGCGCGACATGGTGAAGCTGGTGTTCGACCCGAACTGGCCCAGGTTCCAGGGAATGTGCTTCAGCGTTCCGCCCCGTTCGATGACGACGCGGTCCCAGTCGTATCCCAGAACCTCGGCCGCGACGCGGCTTGTGGAGGCGTAGGAGAAGGTGCCCAGGTTGCCGACGCCGGTATGGACGTGCAGGATCCCGTCGGGCGTGATCCGGACAAGCCCATCGAACCCGTTCGAGCCGGCCGAGTGATAGGCCTGGCCAATGCCGTAGCCGCGCACCTTGGAGCCGGTGCGCTGGCCGGAGTTCTTGGACCGTTCTGCCCAGTTGAAGGCTTCCGCCCCCTTCTCCAGCGCCTCCTTTAGGTAGGCGGAGGTCACCGGGCCCTGCTTGGGACCGTATTTGGCGTCCGCCCCGCCGTTGCCCGGCGCGTTGACGTGCCGGATCGCGAGCCGGTCGATTCCGAGCTCCCGGGCCGCCTTGTCGAACAGGGGTTCGATCATGTTGGCCGCCTGGTTCTCGCCGGGTCCGCGCTGGGCGCCCTTGGGCGTGGTGTTGGTGAGCACCGGAACCGCCCGGAACCGAAACGTTTCCGGCTGGAAGACGATGGTGGTGGCATTGCCCACGTTGTTGAAGTCCCAGAAGCCGTTGGTCGGCCCCAGGTCCTGGACCATGTAGATGTCGGTCGCCAGCAGCTTGCCGTCCGCCGCGAACCCGAGCTTCATCCAGCCTTGGAAGCCGGCGCGGGCCATGCCGTTGTCGTATTCCTCGTTGCGGCTGACGCGCAGCAGGCAGGGGCGCCCCCCCATCTTCTTGGATACCAGTGCCGGAAGCGCCATCAGCGGGTATGACGACGCCTTGCCGCCGAAGCCGCCGCCGCAGAACTCGGCCACGAAGACCAGGTCCGACGGCTTGATGCCGATCATCTTGGCGAGCCCGGGTTGGGCAAATGCGGTCGACTGGGTGGAGCCCCAGACGTGGCACTTTCCGTTCTCCCAGTAGGCCGCCGCCGAACGCGGTTCCATCGCATGGTGGGCATTGGTCGCATGCACCATGCTTTCCTCAACAATCACCTTGGCCTTGGCAAAGCCGGCCTCGACATCGCCGAAGCCCCACTCGACCACGGGCTTGCCGCGTGGCAGTTCCTCGTCGCCGGCCAGCGCAAAGTCCTTGCCGGTCCACTTGACGGTCTGGAAGTCGACGCCGCGCCCGGCGACATTGCCGCCGGCTAGCGCATTGGGCCCGTCGGGCTTGAGGCTTTCCAGCGGGTCGGTCACGAAGGGCAGCAGTTCCATGTCGACCTTGACCGCCGCGACCGCGTCCGCGGCCGCCTGCTCGGTCTCGGCGGCGATCGCCACGATCGGCTGGCCGTAATAGACCGGCTCGTTCGACAGGATCGGGAACCCGGTTGGATCCGGCTGCTTGACGTCGTCGGGGACGAGCGCCGTCAGGAAGCCGGGCACTTTCTCCGCCGCGCTGAGATCGATGGCGTTTACCTTGCCGCGCGGCATCGGCGAGCCGAAGAACTTGACGTGCGCCATGCCGTCGGCGCGGAAGTCCTCGGCGTATCTCGCTTTGCCGGTAACCTTGGCCTCAAGATCGGGCGGGGTGAAGTCCTTGCCGATGAGTTTGTACGCCATGGTTCAAACCCTCTCTGCGGCCTTCATCACGCCGCGCAGATAGTGATCGTAGGCCCCGCAGCGGCAGAGGTTGCCGGACATCGCCAAACGCGCCTCGTCGACCGTGGGTTTGGGGTTCCCGTTCAGCAGGGCCACCGCGGCGACGACCTGGCCCGGCGTGCAGAAGCCGCATTGCGGACCGATCTCGTCGACGAAGGCCTGCTGGACGGGATGAAGAGTCCCGTCCGGCGCGGCGATGCCTTCGACCGTCGTGATCTCCTTGCTCCGTACACGATGGGTGAGGGTCGAGCAGGAATAGATCGTCGTGCCGTCTGCCATCACCGTGCAGGCGCCGCATTCCGCCTGGTTGCAGCCGATCTTCGTGCCGGTCAGTCCCAGCCGGTAACGCAGCGTGGTCGCAAGCGTCTCGTTCGGCGGCACGTCGACCCGATGAGTCTTGCCGTTGACGTTGAGGCCGACCAGCCGCTCGACCGCGCGGGTGTCCGCGCGCGCCGATGTCGTGGTCGAGAAAAGGTATGCCGATCCGGCGATCACCGTTCCCGAGCAAACCACGCCGCGCAGGAAAGCCCGGCGCGACATATGCAAGGGCTTCCAGGGTGCGATGCCGTCGCCGTCGGGTCCGATTTCCTTGATTGCCGGCTCCGGCCCATAGTCGAGGGTCGGATCGTAAGGTCCGTCGTATTCCATGTGACGCTTCCTCCCTGTCGCACGGACCGGACAGGGTGCCCCTATGTCTTGCTTCTCTTTTTTGGGGGGCGACCGCAGTCCGCCTCAGTCGTAAACGCTACGCCCAATCTCGCGCCCGCGCAATAACGCAAAAGATCGATGAGTGTGAGTGCGTATGGGCAGCCAGCCCTTGGGTGCCATCCGGCGCAGGAGAGGATCCGCAATGTCCTTAATGCCTGTGGGGTTATGGCCCAGGCACCACTTTACAGACGCGTCTCGATACTCGACAGTGGTGGCAACGGACCCGCACGAACGGGTCGCAGGGGGGAATCGCGTTGGGACTGTTGAAACTGGTACTTCTGCCGTTCCAGATCTGGAACGACGTGGTGCTGCGCATCGGCTGGTGGGTGGCGGTTTTTGCCATCGGCCTCATGGTTCTGTCGATCCTGTTGCAGGTGTTTTTCCGTTATGTGCTCGGCAGCCCGCTTGCCTGGTCGGAAGAGGCGGCACGCTTCTGCATGCTCTGGATGACCGGGTTCATGGCGCCGCTGGCCTACCGTCAGGGCGGCTTCGTCGCAATCGAGATGCTGGTGCGGATGCTGCCCGCGCGCGTGGGCGAGATTATCTCCTTTCTGCTGCTGGTGATCGCTCTCGTCGTTCTGCTCGTCGCGCTTCCGATCGGCTGGGGCGAGGTGACCGGGTTCTCCAGCAAGTTCGCCACGGCCTCGCTTTATTATCCGGACCTCCAGGGCGGCTGGGTCAAGGTGCCGCGCGCCTGGATGATGTGGTCGCTTCTCGTTGGAGTGACCCTTCTGCTGACTGTCAACATTGAGCTGATGCTGCGCGCGATCATTTCGTTCTTCGGAGGGCAGGATATGCTGCGTCCCATCCCCGGCCACCAGACGGCGGGGGCCGACGTCTGAGATGCTGATCTGGTTCCTGCCGGTCTTTCTGGTGTTTCTCGCAATCGGCCTGCCGATCGTCTTCGGGCTGGTCGCGGCGCCGGGGATCCTCCTCTAACTGGACGGCCAGGACAAGGCCATCAACCTGCTGTACCGCAATGTCTACAACGGCATGGACAGCTTTCCCCTGATGGCGATCCCGTTCTTCATGCTTGCAGGCGAGCTGATGAACAAGGGCGGCATCACCACCCGGCTGGTCGAATTCGCGCAGGCCCTGATGGGCCATCTGCGGGGCGGGCTGGCGCATGTGAACGTGCTGTCGTCGATCCTGTTTGCCGGACTGTCCGGCTCGGCCGTGGCCGATACGTCGGCGCTTGGCTCGATGCTGATCCCGGCGATGCAAAAGCAGGGCTACACTGTCCGGTTCGCCGCCGCGATCACCGCCGCGTCCTCGGTGATCGGGCCGATCATCCCCCCATCGGGGATCATGATCATCTATGCCTATGTCATGGGCGAGAGCGTCGCCGCCCTGTTCCTGGCGGGCATCGTTCCCGGCGTTCTGGTCGGCGTCGGGCTCATGGTAGTCGTGCACATCCTGGCCGACCGCTACGACCTGCCCAAGGCCGAGCGGATCGTGCGAAAGGACCAGTCTATTACGGGCGTCGAGTACTGGTTCTCATTCGCTTTGGCGCGACTGAATCTGGGCGGGTTGATCTATCTGCTCGTGCCGCTTGGCGAAGAGGTCTCCGCGACGACCGGGTTTCTGGTCCTGGGCGGCGGTATCCTGGCCGCCCACGCCCTGTTTCTGGCGTTGCGCCGCTTCGTCGGCCACGATTTCCGCATGGTCTGCAAGCGCGCGGTGGTTCCCTTGCAGACTCCAATCATTATCCTCGGCGGCATTCTGATCGGCGTCTTCACGCCGACCGAGGCCGCTGCCGTCGCCGTCGCTTATGCGTTGGTCGTTGGTTTCTTCATCCTGCACTCGATGAAGATCTCGGACCTTCCCGCAATCTTCGGCAAGTCGGCATTGACCTCGGCGGTGGTGCTGCTTCTGGTCGGCGCGGCCATCGCCTTCAAGACCGTCGTTTCGCTCTCCTACGCGCCGCAGATCCTGGCGGAATTCATCCTGTCGCTGTCCGAGAACCCGCTGATCCTGCTGTTCCTGATCAACCTGTTGCTGTTCGTCGTCGGCATGTTCCTGGATGCCGGGCCGGCGATCATCATCCTGGGACCGATTCTGGGACCGATCTTCGTCGATCTCGGCGTCCATCCGGTGCATTTCGCGATCATCATGAGCGTGAACCTGACGGTGGGGCTTGCCACGCCGCCCATGGGGCTCGTTCTTTTCGTGGCCTCGTCCATCTAGGGCGAACAGGTCGAGACCATTGCCAAGGCAATCTTGCCGTTCCTGGCCGTCGAAGTTCTGGTGATTTTCCTGATCACCTATGTTCCGGCCATTTCCATGACGATTCCCGTACTGACCGGGTTCGTGACTTTACCCTAAGGCTGCAAACAAGAAACGGAGGACGATATGCGTAAGGGAGCGATACTGTCACTGCTGCTGGCGACAATGCTGGCTGGAACGCCGCTGGTCGCGTCGGCGGCGGATTTCAAACTCCGCGCCACCGCGAACTCGAACGAAAACGACGAGGATTATGATGGCCTCATCGTGTTCAAGAACTTCGTCGAACAGGCGTCCAACGGCGCGATCGAGGTAGAACTCTTCATCGGCACCCAGCTCTGCTCGAACGGCTCGGAATGCCTGGCGGGCGTGGCCGACGGCAACATCGACGTCGCCATTGTGACCTTGGGTGGCACGGCAAATGTCTTCCCGTACGTTCAGGTGCTCGACCTGCCCTATCTGATGGCCGACGACCGGGTGGCCGAGTCGGCGTTGCAGGCCGGCTCGCCTTTCGTCACCAAGATGCAGGAAATGGTGCGGGATTCCTCCGGCGGCGCGATCCGCCTGATGACCATCGGCAACACCGGCGGCTGGCGCAACTTCGCCAACACCAAGCGGCGCGTCCAGGGCCCTGACGATCTGAAGGGCCTGAAGATCCGGACGGTGGTTGCCGACCTGCCGCAGGAACTGGTGAAAGCGGTTGGTGCCGCACCGACCCCGATCCCCTGGCCCGAGCTCTTCACCTCGTTCCAGACCGGTGTCGTCGAAGGCTCCAAGAACGGCATTACCGACATCATGAGCATGAAATTCCCCGAAGCCGGACTTCAGTACATCACGCTCGACGGCCACGCCTACATGGGTGCGCTCTGGTTCATGAACAACGAGAAGTTCATGTCAATGCCCGAAGATCTCCGCGTCGTTGTCGTCGACGGCTTCTTTGCGCTGCAACAGGCCACCTTCGCGTCGCCAAAGCGCAAATCGATCCAGGCCTACCAGGACTTCGTGGCGGGCGGCGGCGACATCTATGTGCCGACGCCTGAGGAAAAGGCGGCGTTCAAGCAGGCCGCCCAGCCCGTGTACGAATGGTTCAAGTCCAATGTCGATGGCGGCGACGCGGTGTTCGACGCGCTGAACGCTGCCGTCGCCGAGGCCGAGGCGGATCTTGCGAAAAGGCGTGCTGCGGATATGAACTGAACGCCATCTTGCGGAAGTGGAGGGGCCCCCGTCATGGGGCCCCCGTCCGCTCGGTGAAACCAAAACTCAGCGGAACGGATACATCCAGACCCGGTAGTCTTCGATCAGGACATGGGCTTTCTCGATCTCCTCGGCCGTCATCTTCTTGACCACCTCTTCCTGACTGATGGCGGCATCCGGATCGCCGCCGATCGCGGAAAGCACGTACCACATATAGGCCCGAACCAAATCGGGCGCCGGCATGCCAAAACCCACTTCGTAATACCAGCCGACGCCGGACTGCGCGCCGGGATGCCCCTTCATCGCGGCCCTGAGATACCACTCGAACGCACGCACCCGGTCGACCTCGACCCCAAGGCCCAGCGCGTACATGACGCCGATAAGCTCTTCCGCATCGGCGTTGCCGGAACGCGCGGCCGGCCACAGCGCCTCGCGCGCTTCGGCGAAGCGCCCCGCTTCCATCAGGTCGCGCGCCTCTTCGATATCGGCCCGAGCCGGAAAGGCAAAAAGAAGGGCGGCGAGAAGGACCGCATGAAGTCGGCGATGGGTGCGCATGTCTTCTGCCTCTCCCTTTTCGGCGCCATCGCAACGGCTGGCGCCGACGGCCACGGGCCGCTCGGCCCCGACGGTTTTGTCGCCGTCGACCCCGCGAAGGCGAGGATCGGACAGCTTCTCTTCTATGACAAGATCCTCTCGGGCAACCGAAACATTGCCTGCGGCACCTGCCATCACCATGATCATGCCGGGACGGACAGGCTCTCGCTGGGGATCGGCGAGGGGGGCAGGGGCGTAGGCCCCGAGCGAACCGCCGGCGCCGGCCCGGACCGGATCGCCAAGCGCATCCCGCGGAACGCGCCGGCGCTTTGGAATCTCGGCCACCGCTCGGTGAAGACGCTCTTTTACGACGGACGGTTGTCGGTATCGGATCTCTACGGCAACGGGTTCGACTCGCCGACGGAGGAATGGCTGCCGCAGGGGCTTGAGACCGTCGTCGCCGCGCAGGCGCTGTTTCCCCTGGTCGCCCAGTTCGAGATGGCGGGGAACCCGAAGGAAAACGAGATTGCGGGCGCCGTGCACGACCGGATCGACGCCGCCTGGCCGATCCTGGCCAAGCGCGTTCGCACGATCCCCGAGTATGGAAAGATGTTCGTCGATGCCTTCGATACGGTCGACCGGCCCGCGGACGTGACCATTGTCGACATCGCCAATGCGATCGGCGCCTTCGTCATCAGCGAATGGCAGAGTTTCGACAGCCCCTTCGACGACTGGCAGGCAGGAACGGCCCCCCTTTCCGACGATGCCGAGCGGGGCAGGGTCCTGTTCTTCGGGCGGGCGGGGTGCAGCGGCTGTCATTCCGGCCCTCTTTTTACGGACCAGTCATTCCACGCGCTGGGACTGCCGGCCTTCGGGCCCGGGCGGACGCGCCGCTTCGACCCCTATGCGCGCGATGTCGGGCGGATGGGCGAGAGCGACGCCCTGGAGGACGCCTACCGGTTCCGAACACCGTCGCTGCGCAATGTCGCGCTGACGGCACCCTATGGACACAACGGCGCCTGGCCGACGCTTGAAGACATGATCCGGCAGCATCTGGACCCGGCGGCGGCGCGTGCGTCCTGGACGCCAGTGTCGGCGATCCTGCCGCCGGCGCCCTGGCTGTCTGAGACCGACTTCGTGATCCGGCAGGATGCCCGCGAGATGGCGCGTCAGGTGGCCAGCACCGACATTGCGCCGCTCGCGCTCGACGACGGCGAGATCGCGGCGCTGGTCGCCTTCCTCCATGCGCTGACCGGCAAGACAGCGCGATCGCGCCCGCTCGGACGTCCCGAGACCGTGCCCAGCGGGCTGCCGGTCGATTAGGCCCCGGCGGCCTGATGCTGTTCAAGACTCGTCGAGAGGGACCTCACAATTGCCGGATTGACGCTTTTCGGCCGTGAGAAAGTGCAAGCCACACATTCCGTTTCCCACCGCCCGTCTCGCAAGCCAGAAAACGCATGGTATCAGGGATGCGGCGATTGGACCGTAAAGGCGCCGTGCGTATCGGCGCATTTGCTGTTGCGGGTCTGCCTGTTGCCATGCGTCCGCTTTGACAAAGGTGAACTGTGTGACATCCCGGCAGTCCAGGAGCCGGAAACCGGTGGCCGCCAACACCTGCTGGTATTCCTCCAAAGAACCCGTGTGGCTGCTCCCCGAGACCTGTCCCGCGGCCCAACGTTGCAGCCATGGGGTCTGCGGTGCGGCCGTGTGCTCCGCCAGCACTAAACGCCCGCCGTGGCGCACCCATCCGGCGAGCTTGCGAATGACATCGGCCCGGTTGGCCAGGTGATGCAGGCATTCGAGGGAATAGGCGTGATCGAACGATCCGGCGGGGAAAGAAAGCTCTCGGATATCGGCACAGGTGACTTGGATCTTGCCCTGGAGCCCCCGCGCCGCGACCGCCTCCCGGGTGAGCCGGGCATGTAGTTCGACAATGTCGACAGCATGAATGCGGCACCCGAAGGTCTCGGCCATCCAAATCGCTGTCGCACCGTTGCCGGCGCCGATTTCCAGAAGCAAATCATCCGGTTGCGGGTGCAGATGGCGAAAGACCTCGCGCAGGTAGTTCTGTTGGGCCCGGGAGATATCGAGCAACGGCGTTTCTTCGTCCCAATAGCCAACCCGGATATTGGAGACGTCCTCGCCCTCGAGCCGCCACTCCAGCCCGTAGATTTCCTCCATCCGCTGCTTGTATTCCGCCATGATCATTCACCAAGAAACTAGGAATGCGAAGCTTCCCCAATCGTCCCCGGCCATGAGACCATGCACATCGGCAAACAGCCATTCGCGCATCCCAAGCCACCGTTGCCGCCTTTGGTCGGCACCTCTAGCATGGCCAACTGCACTTGCGGGTTCCCTGTTCTGACCGTTGAATGGAATGATGGCAGTCACTACCGCGAGCGTAAAGACAGTCCTCGTCACGGGGGCCGGATCGGGGATAGGTGCTGCGACAGCACGCCACCTGGCAGCGAGCGGCAATCGTGTCTTTGCAGGGATCCGCGGCACTTCCGACACAGATTTCCCCGCAGGATTTGACGACGAGTCCATCACAGCGGTGCCGTTGGATGTCACTTGCCCAAGCCAGATCGACAATGCGGCCGCAATTGTCTCGGACCATCTGGCTCGCGAGGGCCGCTGCCTGTGGGGGCTAGTCAATTGCGCCGGAATCGACCACCACGCTCCGCTGGAACTGACGCCGCGGGATGTGGCCCGCGCGCAGTTGGACGTCAACGCGCTCGGCGTTCTTTCCGTCACGCAGGCGTTCCTGCCGATGCTTCGGGAATCCCGAGGGCGGATCGTGAACATCGGGTCGGTCCACGGGCATTCCGTGGCACGCGGGGCCGGAGCCCACGCCGCCGCAAAACATGCCCTGGAGGCCTATTCAGCCACGTTTCGTCTTGAACTCGCACCCTGGAACATTTCGGTTTCGATCGTAGAACTGGGCGCTGTGCACACACCAATGTGGGAGAAGGCACTCACTACGTTTAAGGCGCTGCCGCGGGATCTGGCACCCGATGCTCTCAGGCTCTACTTTCCCGACTGGGAAGCGTCCCTTGGTCGGGCCCACCGCGACAAGGCGAGACACGAACGCAGGGCCGTAGCTCCTGCGCGGGTCGCTCGCGTCATAGCGCATGCGCTTTTCAGTGGCCGACCTCGCCAGCGATACCTTGTTGGTTGGGATGCCCGCCTTTACGCGATGGCGGAGCGGCTATTCCCGCACAGCTGGCTCGATCGGATCATGCAATCGGTCTACACGGACCAGGATCCAACGCCACGGTAGCAAGGGTATGCCGGTTCCGGCGTGCGCCACGGGCTTGTCTATGCCACCGCTGCAAGAGCCGCGATGGTGTCTTCGATATCGGCGTCGGAATGGCCGGCCGTTATCTGCAGCCGGATCCCGGCCTGCCCCAAAGGCACGCTGGGATAAACGGCAGGCGTCAGCAGTAAGGCAGGTTGTTGCTCCCACAGGCGCTGGCAGGTTTGAATGACACCGCCCACGGTGCCGTCAAACAGGACCTGGACAATTGGAAAGTCGCCTTCGGTTATCCCTTCATGAACGGCAAATCCCGCCTCTCGGACGCCCTCGCCAATTCGCCTGGAGAGGTGATGAAGCCGTGCACGCAGGTGGTCGCCGTCGCGGTCGTTGATGTCGAGACCCGCGAGTGCGCTGGCCAGGCTGGCCACGGGAACGGGACCGGAAAAGACAAAGGCTGTGCTCGTCTCTGCAAGACGCTTCAACTCCGGAAGGCTGCCGGCAACGAACGACCCCATGGACGAATAGGCCTTTGACAGGCCGGCTACATAGACCAACCTGTCATCCTGCAAGGAAAGGCCCGAGAACTTGACGACCCCATTGCCGCGACGGCCATAGGGAGCCTCGATGTCCGGCGATTCACCAAGGACCCCGAAGCCGTGAGCGTCGTCTACATAGATAATGGCATCGTAGCGTTCAGCCAATTCACGGAGCATCCGCAAGGGGGCGAGCCTTCCAGTCATCGAGTATACCCCGTCGACAGCGACGATTCGCCGTGATGCGGTTGCCGTATCCCGGAGCTTTGCTTCCAGTACGTCAAGATCGTTGTGAGGCCAGATGTCGACACGGGTGCCTTTGCCGCGGGCCAGGCGGCAGGCTTCCCTGATCGAAGTGTGGGCCTGCTGGTCGACAAGGATAACCCCATCCCGCCCGGCAAGCTCCGGAAGCACACCGATGTGCACGAGTGTCACCGTCGGAAACGCCGTGACCGGCACGGAGTCCAGCAGGGCCGACAACCGATCCTCGAGATGCCGATAGGGCAGCGGCGAGGCAACGGCGCGCGTCCAACTGGGATGCACGCCCCAGTCCTCGAGGAAGGAGGGTATCGCCGCGATGACCTCGGGATGAAGGTCAAGACCGAGGTAGTTGCAGGACGCAAGATCGACGGCCTCTTTTTCGCCGATCCAGACCCGACGCCCCCTCTGCTTGGTGACCGTGTTGAACAGCTGCGGCACATGCTCGACCAGCGCTGCCTCGATCATTTGGAGCCCGATGCCTTCGCCTTCATCACCTTGCGTCCGCTCGTCGTTGGCCAGCAGGACCGCTACCCGGTCGACTAGGCCGCCTATGGTACCTAAGTCGACGAGGTCCTCTTCGCGAAGGACAATCCCGAAATGCTCCTGGACCGTCAGACCGACTTCGAACACCTGCAGAGAGTCCAAGCCGAGTTCGTCGCGCAACCTTGTTTCCGCGCGGATCTCGGCTGCTTCGATGGGCTTGCGGGCCACGGTCGCGACGATTTCAGCAACAGCCGCCTGAATGCCCGCGCGACCAAGGGCCTCCTTTCCGCCCGATTGCGGAGCCGCCGGGCGGGTTCCATCATACAGGAGATGGCGCTTGAGAATCTCCAGGGAACCACTACGTGCGGCCTCTCGCGCCGCCTCGTAGCGCTTTTTTCCGCTGGTTGTTTTCGGGATGGAACCCGCCCGTACAAACCAGACTTCGTCCACCGGTACGTCCGTCTTGGTCAGGACCTTGCGCACGCTTTCGAGAACGGAATCAAATGAGCTTTTGCGAACCTCCATCAATGAAACGACTGGTGCATCCGCGTCGTAGATATCGGATTCCAGAACCATGATCTTGCTGTCGGGTATGCCACTGACCTTGCCAAGACGCTGCTCGATCTCGGAAGCAGAATGATTGCCGCCGTGGCGGATGATGACGTTCTTCATCCGGTCGATAACATATACCTCGCCATCCAACACAAACCCGAGATCCCCGGTGCGAACACGTCCGTCCTCAAATGTCTCGATTGCGCCCTGGCCATCTTGTACATAGCCCAACGCTGCGATCGGTCCGGATACCACCAACTCGCCGAATACACCCTCCGCGACCGGATTTCCCCGATCGTCCAGGGCTCGTACTTCTACTCCTGGCAGTGGGCACCCATTGGAATACACCGTGAGCGCATCTTCGTAGGTGGGGGCGCTCTCGGCACCATTGCCGTCGAAGCTCGCCTGCGCCAAGATCCGCGCGGTTTGGCCTGCCTTGGCGCTGCCGCGTTCTAGCTGAACAAATCGCAGGGCCTCTCGCCGCGGGAAAACGGATGCCGCAAGGCCCGTCTCCGCCATGCCATAGGCCGCCGAGAAGCTGGTCGGATCGAAGCCATTGTCGGCGAACGCCCGCGCAAACCCGCGCAATGACCTTTCGCGCACCGGTTCCGCCGAGATGACCGCCGTCTCGACGGAGGAGAGGTCCAGGTCCCCTGGTATGGACCGTCTCTCGGCATAGTCCGCGCAATAGGCGTAGCCGAAGTCCGGCATCGTGATGACCGTCACGTCGAACGCTGAAATGGCCTGGAACCAGTTTATCGGCGACAACAGGAACTGTGCCGGTTTCATCATCACGCTACGTGCGCCGGCGCATAGGGGGCACAATACCCCGCCTACAAGCCCGAGGTCGTGATTGAGGGGGCCCAGTTCGAGAAAACATCATGCGCGTCCCACCCGGCGTGCATGATCGCTTCAACCTGTGCAAAAACGGACCGATGGGGAACAGCGACCAGATTGCCCGTGCCGGTGGTTCCGCTGGTCGCCTGCAGAAACGCCACATCCTCCAGATGGGCCACATGGAACTCATCCGGCGGGAGAGCGGCTTTCGCGGCGGGGCCACTCGAATGCAGAGGTATTATGCCGTCCGTGCGTCCGATTCCTCCCAAGGTCTCGGTCGTGTCGTTGACCTCCATAAGGATCCAGGTGCGATCGCCGAGCCGACCGCACAGGGTGTTCATCCGTGTTGCTAATGATTGATCGCCCCCCAGCGCGTGCGCTTCCGGCTGGATCATCGGGACAACACCGAGAGCCACGGCGGCGAAGAAAGACGAAATCGTCATCTGCAAAGAGGAACATGCGATCAGACAATAGTCGCCCACCACCACGCCCTGTTCGCGCAACGCTGCGGCAAATATCGCTGCGTCGCCAAAGAGTTCGGCCTCACCAATCTTGTCGAAATTCGCCTTGGCATCCGGCCCACGTGCGCCGCCATAAATATGGAATCCTGCCCTGGAGCGGCCGTCGAGCATGGACGCTCGCATGAGCCCGCCAAGCGTACCGTGGTCGCCGCGAGTCATCTTGGTCACCCCCTTAGTTCGACCAAGTAGCGAGCTCTGCTCTACCTCACAGCTCCGCGTACAAACGGTAGGGAAATGCAGATATATGTGCAAGAACCGATGAAAGAGGCGATTTAGGCAAGCCCCACGGACATCGTGGTTCGTTGCTGGCGCACGTACTTGGGCTCGGCGGGCGAGGGCAGGGTGTCGGCCCAGACTTCGGTTGTCTTGTCAGCCACGATCTTCGAACTCTAAAGCGCCGTCGCGAACCGCTTCGGCCGGCCGGTTGCCGGATCGATGATCGGTTCCGGAGAATACTGCGCGATGAACGCGCGCCGCGCCTTGTCGGTCGTGTTGGGCGAGGACCGGTGAAGGATCGCGGACGAGAACACCACCACCGACCCTGCCGGGACGATCGCGGCGACGCCTTCATCCGGGCCGTCATAACCGATCATTTCCTTGCCGTCCTTGTCCCAATGATGCGGAACCAGCGTGCTGTCTTTCGTCAGGTCCTTTGGCAGGACATGGACAGGACCGTTCTCGGCCGTGGTGTCGTCGATCGCAATCCAGACGGTGAGGTAGGTCTTGTGGTCGAACCCCACGTATCCGCCGTCCTGGTGCCAGGCGAAGGCGGCGCCCGTTTTCGGACCCTTGACCACGAATTGCTCGTTGAAAAGGTGTGGCGTTTCCCCGACGAACGGGCGCACGAAGCGCTTCATCTCGGCCCCAAGTAGGAACGCGGAGAGTGCAGGGAAATCGGGATGCCGGTGCCGAAGGAAACGCCGATCGTGGCCGCGGCCGATATCATGCGCCCTTCCGCCCATATCGTCGTCGGGCGGCTCGGCAAGCAGTTCGTCGCAGACCGACCGAAGCATGGCCAGTTCATGGTCTTCCAGAAGGTTCGGGAAGATGGCGTAGCCGTTGTGTTGGTACCGGTCGACGGCTGATTGGTCCGACAAGCGCATGACACCCTCATCTATTGCATAACGGCCACCCTATGGATGGTTTTTTATCGTGTCTTTGCAGTGAATCGAAAGAAACATTGCATTTATCTATATATCGGTCGCGATGACGGCCCCCAAGCCCTAATCTTCCGCCTGGCGAGAAGGCCCGCCTGTGGCGGCGCAGTGATTGGCGCTTCTTCGATAGTGCGCCGCGGCGTCATGCCGAATTGGTGGTGCTGTTGGGGCTGTCGGGGAGCATGGAGTATTTCCTGCAGGGCGACGTCCTCAAGATGGAAGCGCAGTCGGTGTTGTTCGCCTATCCGGGCGAAGCCCATTTCCTGATCGGCGAGACGCCCGATTTCGACATGTATGTCGCGGTCATTTCGGGGAAGCTGCTGAAATCCGCGCCGGTCCATCCGCCTGTTTCGCCGGACGGCGATCGGGCGCAGCGTCCGAACCTGAGACGTCTGGCGAAGCCAGACTTCCGCGAAGTTTGCGATCTCTCCGCCCTGTTGGTTTCGACGCCGGACCAGGAAGCGCTCGAATGGGGGGGCATGGTGGCTGCACCGGCTTTGGCGTCACTCGATCGTCCCGGAAACGGTACAGAGCAGCGCGGTTCATCCGAAGGTCGGCCTGGCCATCGAGCTGCTATATGAGGATCCGGGGATTGCCATCTCGGACGTCGCCCGCCGGGTCGGCATGAGCAGCACCCGGCTCGGCCAGGTCTTCCGGCGGCAGATCGGCATGACCATGAGCGCCTTCCGGACGGAAAGACGGTTCGAGCTGTTCGAAAGGCTGCGTCACCAGCGCCCGTCGACGGGCTTGCCGACGGCTGCGCTGGATGCCGGGTTCGGGGACTATTCGGCTTTCTATCGTTCGTATCGACGCCGGTATGGGCATGCGCCCAGGCAAGGATAACAGGCACCGGCGACGCATCTTGCCGGAATGTCGCGATCGATGCGGGTGCTGCGTCCTGCTGCGATCACGTCCGTGCATTTGATATGCTCCCCCGGGGTTACCGGTTGTGATGGTTGGGAGGCCAGCATGACGACAAAGACCTCTGTCGTGTTGATTCCGGGCCTGCTGTGCGACGGCTTCGTTTGGGAGCCTGTGCGTTCCGCGTTGCATGGCAGGATTCCCGTCGTCTTGGCCGATCTGTCAACCCAGGACAGCCTGACGACGATGGCCTGGGATACCCTAAACGCCAGTTCCGGAGACCTGTTCGCCGCCGGCCATTCCATGGGCGCGCGGGTCGCCCTGGAAATAGCGCGGCTCGCGCCGGAGCGCGTCCGGCGCCTCGCCTTGCTCGATACCGGCATTCATCCGCTGAAGGAAGGCGAGCCGGAGAAACGCGCGGAGATCGTCGCCTTCGCGCACGCGCACGGCATGACCGCGCTCGCCAAGCGTTGGTTGCCCGGCATGGTCCACCCCGACCGAACCGAAGACCCTGACTTGATGGCGGGACTGACGGCCATGGTCCAGCGCATGGACCCGGACCTTCACGAACGCCAGATCCACGCCCTGGTGACGCGCCCCGATGCGTCCGAATACGTCGCCGGCATAACCTGCCCGACCCTGCTCGCGGTCGGGCGGCAGGATCAATGGAGCCCGGTCTCCCAGCACGAGGACATGTTGCGCCTTATGCCGAATGCGCGGCTCGCCGTCATCGAGGACGCCGGGCATTTCGCCCCGGTCGAGCAGCCCGATGCGGTGGCGGAACTGTTGCGGGAGTGGGCTTTGGGTTGATCCGGGTCTCTGCTGTGGCGGTCCTGCCTCCGGGGATTTCATCGGGTGCGCCGTCTGTTGCCGCGTGTCGGCCGCCGTGGTTTGATACCGCCTCTTAACGACAGTTTGAGAACGACGTCGCGAGGCTGCAGTCCCTGACAGCTGAAATGACGCGGTACTCGGGCTGGACCGATGTCTTAGAGCTGTCGCGAGGAAAGGACTATGCGCGAACTCGAACCATTTTGTGTGTCCTGCCTAGGCCAGTGGGAACGACGCTCGACAGTTCGCAACATGGGGCGGTTTCACCCCACGGAAGCCGATGCCGAGGCAATCCTGCTGCCCAGCGATTGGTTGGCCTGCACCGAGCACCCTTCGATTGCGGTCCATGGCGAGGAGGGGCGGCGCTATCTGGCAGCAAGGTGGTGTTATCGCATGATGGAGGAGATCGCGCTCCTGGAAACCGACATGGTCGGCGATTGCTGCCGTCATTTGGCCAACGAGGCGCATAGCGTCGATCTTTCCGAAGCTGTTCGACAGACGGCACTGACCATTCAACTGGACGAAATCTACCACACGTTCGTCGCGCGCGAGTTTATTGGCGAGATGTCCCAACTCAACGGCGTGGCACCTGAGGCACTGCCGCTTCAAAGCGGCCCCGAAATCGGACTCGACGCGGCCCTGAACGAGTTGCCCGCCGAGCTGCATGGTGTTTTTAAGATTGTCGCCCTCAGTTTGACCGAGAACACCATCACCGCCGAGATCATGGGGTTGAGCAAGGATACGACGCCTGACAATCCGTTTCATCATATGCTGCGGGAGCATCTCATCGACGAAGTTCGCCACCAGCGGTTCTTTCGATTGTTGCTGAAGCATGTTTGGGCGGCGTTCGACCCCCACGTGCGCCGGCACATGATTGCCGCAATCCCGGTCTTTCTCGACAACTATCTCGAGAGGGGGCGGGCGTCCTACACGGAAACCCAAATCGCCGATCTGGTGAGCCTCGGGGTCGAACGACCGGTCGCCAAGACGGTCTTGGCCGAGGCCTTACCGCCGGGGTACAGCAAATCCGATCATCCGATGTGGTCGAACATGCGTGCCGCGCTGCAGGCAATGGGGCTGCTTGCCGATACCGATCTTTGCGCCACCTTGGATGACGCCGGGTGGTTGACCGCATAGAGCATGCTGCGACGGCAGGAGCGTGTCGTGTTCAAATTGCGCCACAACCAGCAGCCTTAAAGAAGGTTCTGCATTCCTTGTCGTCGACTAGGTCGCAAGCGGCTCCGGCGACTTTTTATGGATCGGTGTTGCTTCCGGCTGCGGCCTTCCGAACTCACTGCTTCGAGCATTGGCGGGGTTCGGGCAGGATTTGCGTTTTGCAGACTTTTTCTGTCGTTTGGGCGCCAGTGCACGCCTAATAGCGGGGTATGGTTTCAAGAGGACGCCGGTGGCCGGACCAGTTTGCGGAGCATAGAAATGGAAGAGTTTCCCGAAAAAGCGAATGTCGTGATCGTTGGCCTAGGGGGGATCGTCGGGGCCTCGGTGGCCCACCACCTGATCGAGCGGGGCTGGGACGATATCGTCGGCATCGACACGTCGGCGATCCCGACGGACGTTGGGTCGACCTCGCATGCGTCGGATTTCTGCTACGGGACCAGCCACGACTTTCTCTCCTGCTGGACGACCCGGTACTCGATCGACTTCTATGAAAGCATGGGGCATTACGCCAAGGTGGGCGGGCTTGAAGTCGCCCGGGTCGGCGACGATGCCCGCATGGACGAGATCAAGCGCAAGGTCGCTTCCGGCAAGGCCTTCGGCACCGGCGTGCGCCTGGTGACCCCAGCCGAGATCAAGGAGAAGTTCCCGCCGATCGAGGAAGACCTGGTGCAGGGCGGCATGTGGGACCCCAATGCCGGTCTGGTCGTTCCCCGCTCTCAGGTCGTCTGCGGCATCCTGGTCGACAACGCCGAGAAGACCGGCAAGCTGAAAGCCTTCGCCAACACGCCCGCCACCGGCCTGATCATCGAAGACGGACGCATAAGGGGTGTGGAAACCCCGCGCGGCAAGATCCAGGCGGACCATGTCATCGTCTGCACCGGGCTGTGGGGGCGTCTCGTCGCTGAAATGGCGGGTGAGGATCTGCCCGTCATGCCGGTCGACCATCCGCTGCTCTGGTTCGGCCCCTACGAGGGATTTGCCGGCACCGGCAAGGAAATCGGCTGGCCGCTTCTCCGCGATCAGGGCAACTCAGCCTATATGCGCGACACGGGCGACCCCAAGACCACCGAGGGCGGCATGATCGAATGGGGCTATTACGAGGAGACGGAACCGCGGCTCTGTCACCCGCGGGACATCCTGGACAAGACGCAGGCGCGCCTCTCCCCGTCGCAGCGTGACCTGGCAATCGAGCAGGTAATGGAACCGTTGGAACGCGCGATGGAATTGACCCCGATCCTCGCGGAACTGGGATACGACGAAAAGCGCAGCTTCAACGGCCTTCTCCAGGTCACGACGGATGGCGGACCTTCGATCGGCGAAAGCCAGAGGGTGCGCGGCCTTTGGTATGCCGTTGCGATCTGGATCAAGGACGGCCCCGGCATGGCCAAGCTGCTGGTCGACTGGATGACCGACGGACGCACGGAAATCGATCATCACGCGATCGATTGCGCCCGCTTCTATCCGTTCCAGACCGATGCAGACTTCATCCAGGCCCGCTGCACCGAGACGGCGATGAAAATCTACAATCCGGCCGTCCATCCGCGCGAGCCTTTTGCCGGCGGCAGGGGCGTGCGCCTCAGCCCCTTCTACGAGCGGGAGAAGGAGCTTGGCGGCTATTTCATGGAGCTCGGCGGATGGGAGCGCGCGCACGGCTATGCCAGCAACGAGCACCTGCTGGAGAAATACGCCAACCAGGTGCCGGTGCGCGAGAACGAATGGGACAACCGCCATTTCTGGCGCGTCTCGAACGCCGAACATCTCGAAATGAGCGCCGACGTCGGCATGGTAAACCTGTCCCACTTCGCCCTCTACGACGTGACCGGCCCGGACCACGTGAAATTCATGGAGTATCTCTGCGTCGCCAAGGTCGGCGGCGACGACCGGGTGGGGAAGGGGATCTATACCCACTTCCTCGACGACAAAGGCATGGTCAGGGCCGATTTCACCGTCTTCCGCATGGCCGACCGCATTCGCTTCGTCGACGGCGCCGATGCCGGAAACCGCGACTTCACCTACATGCGGCGCATGGCGGAGGATCTCGGCTACGACGTCGAGATCGTCGACGTCTCGACCGAATTCGTCACCATCGGGCTGTGGGGGCCGAATGCCAGGACCACCCTGCAAGAACTGGTGGAAGATCCGGACGGCCTGACCCACGAGGCCTTCCCCTTCCTGGCGGTCAAGCAGATCGGAATTGCCGGCAAGGACGTGACGGCCTTCCGCATTTCCTATGTCGGCGAGCAGGGCTGGGAACTGCATATGAAATACGAAGATGGCCTTGCCGTCTGGGATGCGATTCGGGCGAAGGGCGTCATGCCGTTCGGCGTGGAGACCTATGCCAATTCCCGCCGGATGGAAAAGAGCCTGCGCCTGCAGAACGCGGACCTCCTGACCGAGTACAATCTTCTGGAAGCCGACCTTGCACGGCCGAAAGTCAAGGATGCGGACTTCATCGGCAAGGCGGCCCATCTGGAATACCGAGCCAGGGCCCACCAAGCAGCCATGCTGTGCACCCTGGTGATGACCGACAACAGGGATTCGGCGGGTGTGCCGCGCTATCCCGCCGGCATTCTGCCGATCATGGATCCCGAAACAGGCGAAACCCTGGTCGATGCGCAAAGCCGCCGGTCCTTCACCACGTCGATCGCCTACGGCCCGTCGATCGGCAAGAACATCGCGCTGGGTTACCTGCCGCACGAACACGCGATCAAGGGCAAGGCTTTCCGCGTGGAGTATTTCGGGGAAACCTATCCCGTCGAAGTGGCCGGCGTGGGATACGAACCGCTCTACGACCCGGAGAATCTGAAGCCGCAGACGTGATGAACGCGTCACTTGAAGAGATCTTACCCTTCGAGGGCGGCGGCAGTTTCCCGGTGCAATACGAAGTGGATATCGGGGACACCAACTATTACATCCGCTATCGCGGCAGCTAGCTGACCATCGAGAAGAACAATGAACAGATCTTCGAGCAGTGCCTGAACCAGACACATGAAGACGACGGTGATTGGAGCAACGAAGAAACCACCGTCTACCTATATCTGATCAGCAAAGCGATCGAATCGGGCGATTTCAGCACACTCAGCCTGCCGGACAAGGAACAGGCGAAATCCCACCCCCTGTACATGCCCGGCTCGCAGCCGGTTTACGTTTTCTTGAATTGCAAGGAAAAGCACGAACACGACCTCGCGAAATGCCCGGTCGTATACAGGTCCCCTATGGATTTCGCCAAAGCGCGGGAAGAACACGCAGCGACAAGTACGATTACCCAACGTCTGGCCCGAGCCCTGCACAGACTCATTCGATAGAATCACCTCCACCGCGTCGACCTCGGCCTGTGGAAGAATGGGTCCTCAAAGCCAAATCCGCGGAGGATCACACCAGTGATCAATATCGGTGAGTCGTCTGCATTTGATGAGGAAATCAACCGGCGCGTCGTGCCGGCTTTGAAGGTGCATCCAAAGGTGCTTGGCGTCGACGGCGGCGATCTGTTCGCCGCTGGCGTTGCCGACATGGATTTCAAAGCGCCGCCCGCCGTCGTTGAGGCGATGCAGCGGCGACTGGACCATGGCGTGTTCGGGTATGAAGCGGTTCCCGATGGGCTGGTTCCGGCGCTAACCGGATGGCTCAATTCCCGTCATGGCTGGCAGGTGGACGAAGATCATGTCCTGCGGGCTCCAAACATCCTGAACGCGTTGGCAATCGCCGCCTCGTTATTCACCGACGAAGGAGACGGCGTGATCGTGCAGCCGCCCGTCTTTTTCGATTTCTTCGACATCTTGCACGAAAACCGACGCTCCTTGATTTCCAATCCGCTGATCCTGGAGGGTGGTCGTTACCAGATGGATTTCGTGGATCTCGGGCGGAAGGCCGCCGATCCAAAGGCGAAGATGGTTTACCTGTGCAATCCCCACAATCCGGTGGGGCGGGTCTGGTCGGCCGATGAGCTTCGACAGCTCGGCGACATCTGCGCACGTCACGGCGTTCTTGTCGTAGCCGACGAGATCCACGGCGACATTACGTTCTCCGGTCATCGCCACACGCCGTTTGCATCTCTCGGACCGGACCACGCCGACAACTGCATCAGCTGTTTGTCGCCCGCTAAGAGCGTCAACATCGCTTCCTGTTGTTCCGCTTTCACGGTGATCGCGAATGATGATCTCCGCCGGGCGTTTCAGGTCGAAAACAGCCGCCTGACGGTCAACAAAAACAACGCGTTCGCCAATGTGGCGATGGAGGCCGCATACCGACATGGGGGACCCTGGCTCGATGCGGCGCTCGCCTATTTGGAGGAGAACGTCAAATTGGTCCGTGATCGCCTGGAAAGCCTCCCGGAGGTCGGGTTGATCGAACCGCAAGGGACATTCCTGCTCTGGTTCGATTTCCGGGAACTGCGCCTGATACCGGATGACTTGAGGGCGTTCCTCAGGAATGACGCCAACTGGTTCGTGACGCGTGGCGAAGCGTTCGGCCCGGAAGGCGCGGGATTTGCCCGTGTGAATATCGCCTGCACGCGCAGGAAACTGTCGAGTGCGCTTGACGATCTCCGGCAAGCCATATCGGCGCGATCGTGCCGTCCACAATTGCAGCGTTGAGCCGTCCGCAGAGAAATTGCTGGTCGCCTTTTCATGTGCGTTTCGTGGCCTCAGACGGAAGATGCGTGGCGTCCGAAACCGGAGGCCCTGCAGGGGGACGGGTCTTTTTGAAGCTGCGATGGGTTGTGCCGGTTGCGGTCGTGCCTCCGGCGGATTACACGTCATCGCCACGAACCGGAGGAAGGGACATGGTTGCAGATAAAGACGGGGCAGGCGGGCTAGAGTCGGAAGGGCACCATGCCGCAAGGACCGGCGCGCCAACGACGACCATGGAACGCGAAGACTGGAACAAGCGTTACGAGGGGAAGGAGTTCCTCTGGACGGTCGAGGCGAACCGCTTCGTTGCGGCGGAGGTGGCTGATCTGCCGCCCGGCAATGCATTGGATCTTGCCGCAGGGGAAGGGCGAAACGCCGTTTGGCCTGCAGAGCAGGGCTGGAGGGTGCGCGCTGTCGATTTCTCCGACGTGGCCATTGAAAAGGGCAAACGGCTGGCAGCCGCGCGGAACGCGATCGACAGCATCGACTTCGAGGTTGCGGACCTGCGCAACTACGAGCCTGAAGTCCACCGGTACCATCTGGTCGTGTTGCTCTACCTGCAGCTCCCTCAGGCAGAGCTTGTCCCAGTTATCCAACGGTCGGCGCGGGCGGTGGCGCCCGGTGGCACGTTCCTGCTGGTCGGGCACGATACGGCAAACCTGACGCGCGGCCACGGCGGTCCGCGCCACCCCGACGTCCTCTACACGGCCGAGCAGGTGGTGGCGGCTTTGGGCGGAGAGCTCGAGATCGAAAAGGCGGGTTCCGTGGATCGGCCGGTCGAGACCGATGAAGGTACGAAAGTGGCGATCGATTGCTTGGTGCGGGCCAAGCGGGCCTGACCGGATGGCCCGGATCTCGGCAAAGAAGGATCGGGCGCGATCCCAGTCCCTGCAGTCGAGCCTCCGGCGGATCTTCGCTGTGTCGAAGGTCCCTCCGGGGGATTTCATCGGGCGCGCCTAAACGAAAAGACCCGCTTGGTTGCGGGTCTTTTCGAAGGCTTGGCGGTGTGCCGCCTGCAGGCGCGCCTCCGGCGGATCATCGCTGTGCTCCGCTAATCAAAAAGGCCCCGTTGGTTCGGGGCCTTTTTGAAGCTGCGCAGCAGCTTGATGGTTGCGGGGGTAGGATTTGAACCTACGACCTTCAGGTTATGAGCCTGACGAGCTACCGGACTGCTCCACCCCGCGGCAACCAGGAGTCGGAAGTCAGAAGACGGAAGTCGGAACGGGATCTGGTGTCTTCTGCCGGCTG
>Ga0209783_1000082_pt1 | contig 47601 bp, 41 predicted proteins | sample WorMetfiPIANOSA1_FD_187395 | JGI IMG/M metagenome (GOLD analysis project Ga0209783, IMG submission 187395) | Marine gutless worms symbiont microbial communities from Max Planck institute for Marine Microbiology, Germany - Olavius filocauda... | ecosystem: Host-associated > Annelida > Digestive... | reverse complement strand
CTACATCGGCTTCTACAATGCGATGCGGCTACATTCGACGCTGGGATATCTCAGCCCGATTAATTATGAAAAAGAACAATTAAACAATGCTGCTTAAAACCGTGTCCGTTTTTACTGGACCACTACAGGTTGGGTGGGAGTGCGGACGGGGCTGGCAACTTTTTGCATATGAGAAAACCGGAAGCGTCAAACTCTAGGGCAAAACCAGCGGCTCGCCCACCTCTTTTGCCTTTTCTTTTCCGTAAAGCATCTCCACCAGCTTGAGGGCAAATTCGATGGCGGTACCAGGCCCCCTGCTCGTAATGCAGTTCCCATCGACAACCACCCGACTTTCAATGGATGCGTTGGGCGTGAGCTGATCAGCGAAGCCCGGATGGCTGGTGGCCTGTCGGTTTTCCAGCAGTCCGTGAGGCTGGAGAACCACCGCCGGTGAGGCACAGATGGCCCCAAAGAACCCGCCCGCACCGGCCTGCTGTTTTAAAAGTTCGGTCAGGTCGGCCGAATCCCGCAGGTTCTCAGCTCCGGGGATACCGCCGGGCAGGGCAATCATATCGAACGCGTCAGACTTGCAGTCACCCAGCAGTTTATCCGCTACGAGCTTGACGCCCCTGGAGCAGGTGACCTCTTTCGCTCCCACGGAGGCCACCACGACCTCGGCCCCGGCCCGGCGCAGGACATCGATAATGCATACCGCCTCTATTTCTTCGGTACCCGCGGCAATGGGCACCAGCACTTTTTTAGTCATTTGTTCTCCTATATAGGGTGTCCATCCACAAATGGTAGATTTTGGTTCAGGGTGACGCGAAGCTAATGCCTTGCGTGGTGCAAGGCTTGAGCTATTTTGAGACCGCAGGTGCCAGCGAAGCCAATTCCCGTGGTGCATAGTGGACTATGTCGAGGATCTCAAAATTGCGAAAACGCCGCCCTGGGCCAAAAGATGCCGTTTGTGGGTGGATACCAGCTAAAAGGGCAGCTTTATATCACCCAGCACATTCCCACCGATGTTCAAGCGCTTCTCCAATTCACCCTGGATATCGCCAAATCCGCCCAGGGCCCCTTTGGCCTCCCCGGCAGGTCCCTGCAGCTGGGCTGAAATCTGGGTCTTCAGCTCCTTTTTCAAGGCCCTGGTTTGCTGCTGGACTGCTTTCCCCATGGCGGATTTGAGAATTCGGTCGACGTCGGATTTAACCGTTACGATATAGTTCTCCAACGTTCCGCTGACGTCGGCATTGGCGGTCAATTTGGAAAGATCTTCAAGGGCGCCCCCCATGGCTTTTACAAGCGGGCTCGCCTGGGCAGACGTATCCACGGACAGGCTGGTCTGCTTCAGGGCGGCGGTGATGAGGGCCGCCAGGTCTTCACCTTTCAGGCTTGAATCGATTTCCAGGTCGGCCAGGGCCTTTTTTATGATAATCGGCACCCCGGTATCCGCCGGGAGCTTGAAGTTTTCAAGCAGGTAGCCCTGCACGACGCCCTTTAAGGTGTTGATGGACTGGGCGGGATTCGAATGATCAAGGCTGCCCAGTATTTTAATCAGGTCAAGCCCATCCAGTTTCTGGCCGGCAAGTTCAAAGGTTGTGGGCCGGCCAATTTGTTGCGGCACCGTGGTGATGTCCTTGAAGACACCTTTGATGGTGCCGGTTTTTAACACCACGCTGGCTTCGGCCTTACGAACCAGCACAAACGGCATATCCCCGGTGGCTTTCCCGCTTTTTGAGTCGGGGGCTTTCTTGCCGTCGCCCGGCTTCTTGAAGCGGTCGTACCATCCCAGCGCCTTTTGGACCCACTGGCACATCTGGTCACCCATGAGAACCCGGCTCATGTTGCCGAGACTTTGCGGCGACAGGGCATACTTGCTGGCCAATCTATTTACATCCGCCATGGGATTGGCGGCGAGCCTGTCGATTTTGCGATTCAGGGCGGCAAGCTCACTGTTCAGGTTTTTCTGCGCGCTCTGCAAGGCATCCAGATCGCGTTGAATGTCCTTTTGAATATTCTGGATGTCGCCGGCCGCGGTCAGAAATCCGCCCAGCTGACCACCGCCGCCGGTCAGTTTTTCAAAGCGGGCCTTGTAGGCTTCCAGCTTCTTCTGGTCCGGCAGCCCGTCCAGTTTCTTTTCCCAGTCAGCCTGTTGGGCAGCGATATCCGCCTTGACAGCTTTTACCGCGTCCAGGGATTCCAACTTCTCTTTGCTCAGGATACTGCCGACATCAGAAAGTTCCAGGGCCGGCATGGCCACATCACCACAACCGCTGGCCGCTTTTTCCCTGGCTTTATCTTCCGCGGTTGGGGTTAAGCCCGGCACGGCCCCGGAAGTTTGACGCGGCGTGTTGAATTGCACCCGATCCATGGTCATATCATCGATGATGACCTTTTTCTCCAGAAGCGGCATCACATCAAGGGTGAAATTGATGGTCGCGGCCTTGACGGCGTTCTCCATGGGACTGTCCGGGTTGGTCACTTCCAGGCCGGACAGGGTAACCCCCAGGGGAAACAACGAGAGATCGGCACCGGCCAGATCCACACGCGCACCGACGGCCTGCGTACCGTATTTCTCGACATTCTTTTCAATGATACCGTCCAGCATGAACAGTGCAATAATCGCCACCAGAACGATAACCCCAAATCCGACTGCCAAGCCTTTCAATCCCAACCATTTATGCATGCTGCGCCTCCCAATTCCGGTTTGCAATGGCTCCCTTAAGACTTCTTTAAAATATTTCACATGAATGGTGCGTAGTCAAACTTTGCCCTGATTTTGATTCTATCCGGCCTGCGGAATAAAATATGAGTTGATCAATATACCGGCTTTTTGTTAGTCTTTGATCTTGTTAAATAAATGACACCAGAGGCTATCTCAAAAATAGGATTTTGGTTCAAGGTGCGGCGGCCGTGAGGTTCCCCCGCGCTGCGGGACTTCCCGCGCATCTATTCCTCAAAGGTGGGTCGCAACCGGAGGAATACTCAAAAGTTTTTCGAGGATTTGAACCGAGCACCCAACGCCGAGACTGAACCAAAAGACATTTTTGAGCTAGCCGCGAAAAGGAAATAGGGAATGTTGAAAAGATTAACAACCGGTTTCCTGTTTGTGATCCTGGCTTGCGTGGTCAGCGGTTGTTCAGCCAAACACGTGGCCGTGGGCCAGATTGCATCCATGGTGGATACCGGCATGGCCGCATTTGAAGCCGATGACGACATGGCGATGCTGAAAGCGGCGTTTCCAGGTAATATCAAACTGCTCGAAGCCCTGCTGGTAAATCAGCCGGACAATTACAATATGCACGTCCTGCTGGCCCGGCTTTACGGGAGTTATGCCTTTGCTTTCCCGGAAACCGAAATGGAGGTGGCGGTCCTGGCTGATGATGAGGCAGAAACCGGGCCGGATCCTACCGTTCTAAGGGCTGCGGCGGATCGCTATTATCAAAAAGGCGCCGGATACGCCCTGCGTGCCCTGGAGTTGAAACACCCCGGCATCAGCAAAAGACTCAGGGATAAAGATCTCTCGTCGGAAAGCATTAAAGGTCTTCGGGCCGGGGACGTGCCGGCTCTGTTCTGGTACGGGTTCAACCTGGGCGCACATGTCAACCTCAATAAAAACTCCGTCCGGGCACTGGCCCAGGCCCACCTGGCGGTGAAGGCCATGCAACGGGTCATCGCGTTGGACCCGACGTACTATCACGGCGGGGCCCACCTCTTTTTCATGGTCTGGTACGGCAGCCGCTCCCCCATGATGGGGGGCAGCCAGGAGAAGGCGAAAACGCACTATCAGGCGGCCCGCGACATTGCCGGGAACAATTTGTTTCTGGCAGACCTGTATTACGCCCGGTTCTGCCTGTATCAGGCGGGTGAAAAAGACGCCTTTCTGAAAACCTTGGAGCAGGTGGCGGCATCCAGAGACAAGGTACCTGAACTGCGCATGTTGAATACGGTTGCCGCAGTCCGCGCATCTGCCTATCTTGAAGCAGCAGATGAATTTTTTGATTAGTACGATGCTTTTGCGATTTAAGGAAAAGAAATGAAAACCATCAAGAACCTGAACCTGATTCTGATAATAGTTACCCTGACCATGGCCTGGTCAACCACGGCCCAGGCCCGGGCGACCACGATCAAGGTTGCCCTGGTGACACCGGACGGCAGCACCTGGACCAACACGATCCGGGAAATGGCCGCCGAATTAAAAAAGAAAACCAAAAAAGAGGTAAAACTTAAAATTTATCCGGGAGGTGTGAAAGGCGACGAAATGGATGTCCTTCGCCAGATGCGGGCCAACCGGATCCATGCTTCCGGGTTTTCGGGGGTCGGCATGGGAATCATTCTGCCGGAAGTCCGGATCCTGGAAGCCCCCCTGCTTTTTAAAAACTATGCTGAAATAGATCACGTCAAAGCCGAGCTCTTCGATCAGTTTGCCGCGGCTTTCGAAAAGAAGGGGTATGTTCTGCTCGGATTCGCCGAAGCCGGTTTCGTCTACTTTTACTCCAAAAAGTCCCTGAAAGGGCCGCAAGCACTTAAGGCGGTTAAAATGTGGGCCTGGAAGGGAGACCCGGTTGCCGAAACCTTTTTGAAAACGTTCGGTATCCGCACCTACCCGCTCCATCTGGCCGATGTCAATACCGGTTTGGAAACCGGCATGATCGACAGCTTCTATTCTCCGCCGTTGGCCGCGGTGGCTTTCCAGTGGACGACCCGGGTAGAACATATTCTGGACTACCCCATGGTCAATTCCACAGGGGCCCTGTTGATCAGCAAGCGAATGTTTCGGCGGCTTTCCGAGGAAAATCAAGCCCGGCTCAGAGACATTTCCTCGAAATACTGCGCCAAACTGGTGGACCTCACCCGCCAGGAAAACAAGGAGGCCCTGGTTGAGTTGACCAAGGCGGGTATTCAGGTAGACACCCCCACCGAGGACCAGGTTGCGCTCCTCCAGGAAAACGCACGCAAAACCTACGCCAAGAATATCCCGTCCCTCTATTCCCAGGAACTGTTCGATCAGGTGAATGGAATCTTGGAAAATTTCCGGGCTGGGCAGCAATAACTTTGCGACTACCTTTTTTGATATGGTTGTAATGAAAAGGGTTCCAGGGTCCAAGGGGTCATGGGTTCGAGTGAAAAACGCAAACAACTACAACGGGTGGTCTTAAATAAAGGTGTAAGTTGATTAGAACTGCTGCATTCAAGGGTCTTGAAAGGTTTATTCACTTGGACCCTCGAACCACTGGACCCTTGAACCCTTGGACCCTTGAACCCTTTCTACATTTGCATCACCAATAGTCTTTAATCCACAATGATCATCATAAAAAAACTTGATGCCTGGTTGGCTGCGGTTGAGAAAGCCCTTGCTGTGGCGCTGTTCTTTGCCTTGGTGGCATCCATCGCCGTCAATATCGTGGCCCGGAATCTGTTCCAGGTTTCCTTTCAATACCTGCTGGAAATGGGGCCGGCCCTGGTCCTCTGGCTGGCCCTGCTCGGATCCACCCTGGCCCTGCGGGTAAACCGCCACATCCGGATTGAACTGGTCCTGCGTTTTTGCCCACCTCGACTAGGCGTCCTGGCCGGTCGGGTCTGCGGCCTTTTCGGCATGGCGATCATGGCGGTGTTGGGTTACGGGTCTCTGGAATTCGTGACCAATGAAGTGGCGCTTTTCGGTGCCCGGGGTTGGCTGGACGTCGTGTTCCCTGCCTTTTTCTCCATCGCCTTTTTCAGGTTCTTGATCCAGGTCCTGGCGGTCATACCGAATGATGCCGAGGTGCTTCACCCTGGATCGGAAGCCGCCCCCGGGGAGCCGGCGCCATGAGCAGCTACCTCCCGCTGGCCATCGGCGGCGTGCTTTTTTTCGCCCTCCTCGAAGCCCCCCTGTTCACGGTGATTATCGGGATCTCGATGGTCTGCCTGTATGCCATCGACCTCGATTTCGTGGCGCTGCAAACCATTATCATCGAGATAAACCGGCTGGCGTCCATGCCGGTCCTGGTGGCCCTGCCGCTGTTTACTTTTACCGGATGCCTGCTGACCGAAACCAATGCGCCGCGCCGCGTCATGAACTTCATCCAGGCCGTTGCCGGCTGGCTGCCCGGGGGCCTGGCGATCTCGGCCCTGTGCTCGTGCGCCCTTTTTACGGCCCTGACCGGGGCCAGCGGGGTGACCATCGTAGCTCTGGGCGGTATATTGTACCCGATCTTGCTTGAAAAAGGTTACGGTGAAAAATTTTCTCTCGGCCTGCTGACCACTTCGGGCAGCCGGGGACTGCTCTTTCCACCCAGCCTGCCCATCATCCTCTACGGGGTGGTGGCCCAGGTCGACATCGGCCTGATATTCAAGGCTGCGCTGATCCCCGGCCTGGTGCTATTGTACGTATTGATCGTGGAATGTTTTATCCTCAAAGAAGTATCGTTTTTCCGCCAATTGCCCAAGGTCGTCATCGAGAGTACCATGTTGTCCGGTGCCATCATCATTATCCTGGGGGCCGCCCTCGGCCTTACAGGGTATCTGGTCGATGAACAGATCCCGGAAAAGATTCTCGATTTCCTGACCTCGCTTACCGAAAATCGCTATGTGTTCCTGGCGGGCTTGAATCTTTTTCTCCTGGTGGTCGGCTGTATGATGGATATTTTCTCCGCCATCGTCATTGTGGTACCCATCATGGTCCCGGTTGCGCTGACTTATGGGATCGATCCCATCCACCTGTGCATTATTTTCCTTGTCAATCTGGAAATCGGTTATTCGACCCCCCCAGTGGGCATCAACCTGTTCATTGCCAGCCTGAAATTCGAGAAACCGGTTACCACGCTCTACCGGGCCTCGGTTCCCTGGCTGATCCTGCTGCTACTGCTACTGGCCGTTGTCACTTATGTTCCCACCCTGAGCTTGTTTGCGCTCTAACTTGACAATAATTCAGCTATTGCTCATTATGTGGGTATACCTCTACCGCTAAGGCCTATCTTTGAACCTGCCGGAGGTCCTGGAAAATGGACAACAAAAAGCAAAAAAAAAGCGTGCCTTTTTTGATCGCAGGTCCGGCCAGGACCGCCGCAAAGCCTACAATATAGACTATTTTCTCGAAGGCGGCGTTGAACGCCGCACCAACGCCAAAGGTGAGCGCCGCGACCAGGACAATGACCGCCGTCGCGACTGGATCAAAATCAGTCGTTGGAGCAGCCTGCAAGCTGAGGGAACCCAACCGGAAGAGTCCGATAGCGACAAATCTGTGGATACTGAATAGACTAGCCGATATTGTGCCCGTGCTCTACTTAACCCACCTCAAATTTCTGAATTAGTTGGAGGAAACGGTCATGGAAACAGCGCCCTTGAATCCCGGAGATCTTTTTGAAATCTCAGGCTATTACTGGAAAACCTGCACCCTGCATGCCGGGGTAAAGCTTGAGATTTTTACAGTATTGGGGGAACAGGCGATTACGGCCGATGAAGTTGCGGCGACAATAAATGGGGATACCCGGGCGGTGGCCATGCTGCTCAACGCCCTGGTTGCCATGCAGTTGCTCGAAAAGGAGGGGGCCCGATTCAGCAATACGCCGACCGCAAGCACGTTTCTTTCTAAAGATTCAGAGCGTTATATCGGCTTTATGATCATGCACCACCACCACCTGGTGCAATCCTGGGCGCAGATGGACGTGGCTGTGAAAACCGGTCGGCCGATAACCAAAGATTCTACATCCAGCGATGAAGTAAGGCGGGAGAGTTTCCTCATGGGTATGTTCAACATTGCCATGGGGATCGCACCGACCGTGGCCCAGGATATCGACTTGGGGGGTAAAACAAAGCTTCTGGATCTGGGCGGTGGACCGGGGACCTACGCCATCCGCTTCTGCCTGGCCAACCCGCAGCTTTCGGCGGCCATTTTCGACCTGCCGACCACCCGGCCTTTCGCGGAAGAAACGGTGGCGCGCTTCAACCTGACCAACCGCATCATTTTTAAACCGGGCAGTTATCTCACCGATGACATCCCGGGCCGGTATGATGCGGCCTGGTTGTCACACATCCTGCACCAGGAATCGCCGGCAGATTGCCAGGCAATTATCAACAAGACCGTTTCCGTCCTGGAACCCGGCGGCCTGATCATGATCCATGAATTCATTTTGGATAATGATATGGCCAGTCCCCTTTTCCCGGCCCTGTTCGCGCTCAACATGCTGCAGGGAACCGAAGCGGGGCAGTCTTATTCCCAGGCCCAGTTGGAAGAAATGCTAAGCAAGGCCGGTGCCCGCAATATCGAACGGCTGCCGTTCCAGGGCCCCACCGAATCGGGTATCTTAATGGCTACCGTATAATGGGTCTGGTCCCGGGAATCAGGAATCCGGGGCCTGCGTATAAATCTTTAGAGTAGTTGGCATCAGGGGTGGGCAATTTTGTCAGGGTGATACTTGTTGGCGAGGGTTCGATAGGCTTTGTGAATTTGATCCTTTGAGGCACCCGGTTCGATCTCCAGGATTTCGTAGGGACTTTTGGGTTGAACCGGCCCACTTTGGCTGTGCGCATCGCGCCGGTTGTGGTATTCACCCCCCCGGTCGCTCTGTCTGGCAATAGCCCCTTTAAAGAAAAACCGCCAGAGCAGATAGAGGACGACGATATCGTCTATCCAGCCGAACCCTATCAGCCAGTCCGGCAGCAGGTCCCGTGGAAACGCAAGGTAGGCCAGGGCAAATATGATGAGTAGGGTCTTAAGCGTCAAGGTTCTGGAAACTCCGGCTTTTTTCGAGACATGAAGGCCGTGATGCCATGCACGCACTCCCCGGTGGTGATCAGATCCACCGCTTTTTCATATTCGAGATCCAGGGCCTGGGCATAGGACAAGTCGGGCGTTTTACGAATGACCTCCAGGGCGCTGCACACAGCCCGCGGCCCGTTGCCCGCGATTCCACGGGCCATCAACAGGGCTTCTGCGCGGGCATTCCCGGGGGCGCTGATTCGATTAGCCAACCCGATCTGAAATGCACGTTCGGCTCCGACACTGCGACCTGTCAAGATCAACTCCCCGGCCAGGCCAGGTCCGACCAGGCGCGTCAACGCCACCCCGCCCCCCCAATCAGGCATCAAGCCCAGGCGCACCTCGGAAAAACTGATTTTCGCATGGGGGTCCATAACACGCAGATCACAACGCGTGGCCAACTCGGCACCGCCGCCATACGCGTTTCCGTTTATGGCGGCGATAATCGGTACCGGGAGGGATACCAGGCGGTCAACGACATCGCGCAGACGGGAAATTAAGTTTTCGACCGGCTGCCTCTTGTTGTTGAAAACGCCATCCATGACGTCCTCGATCTGCGGATTATCCGGATTTACATCCATTCCGGCGCAAAAGGCGGCATCCCCGACGCCCGTAATGACCACAACGTAGGGGAGGGTTTGTTCAAGAACAATGACCGTTTCTTCCAAGGCTGTCCACATGGCCGCATTCATGGTGTTTTGGCGATCCGGTCGATCCAGGGTAACAATCGCGATGTGATCCCGGTGTTCGAGGTGTACGTTGGCTGCGGTCATGTATCCCCCTTGGCTTAAAGGTTTGGTCCCCGGTGTCGGGTCTGGTATGCTGCATTTACTATGTTCAGCTTTCTATTTTTTGGCAACCCATAATGTACAAACAAACATAGCAGCGGATTCGGCCCGCTTGATATCGTATGGATGAGGTTCACCAATTTCGAAATACGAAGCACGAAACTCAAATTCAAAATTCAAATTATCTAATGACAAAAACAGATCATACCAGTTTGTATTGACAGATTTTGTTTGTTTCTTTCGGTCATTATGATTTGCCCTTTTGTTTCGAGTTTCGAAATTCGAATTTTGGATTTAGAATTTTTCCTCACCTTAAAGCATTGTTGCGTTAGTGTTTCTAAATAAGAAACTTATACGACGCAACACTATAAAAGAAGGAGGGGCATGCGAACATTCCACGGTAAAACAGCTTATATTTTCGGTGGATCGAGCGGGATTGGTCTGGAAACCGGCAAACTGCTGGCTGCGGCCGGCGCCCATGTATTTATCTTTGCCCGGGCAGAGGACAAGCTGCAGACGGCCAAACAGGCAATTGCAGCCTGTGATGCCGGCGGACGGGGTCGTTTTGGATATCTAACAGTGGATGTCACCGATCATGACCGCGTCCAGGCGGTCATGGCAGATGCACGGACTCAATTTGGCCCCCCGCACCTGCTGATCAATAGCGCCGGTCGGGGTTCGGCCTACTATTTTAAAGACATCAGCTATGCCGAATTCGACCGGACCCTGAAGATCAACCTCTACGGAACCTGGAATGCGTCGGCCGCCCTGGTCGAACATATGCCGCCCGGCGGCCATATCGTCAACGTCTCCTCCATCGCCGGAATCGCAGGGGTTTTCGGCTTTACCGGGTACAGTGCCGCCAAATTCGGTGTGATCGGTTTTTCCGAGGCCCTGCACAGCGAGCTGAAGCCCCGCGGCATCCGCGTATCGGTGCTCTGTCCGCCGGATACCGACACCCCGGGCCTGCAGGCCGAGAACCTTACGAAACCCGCGGAAACCAAAAAGATCTCCGCCAACGCGCGCCTCCTGCAGCCCGAGCAGGTGGCTCAGGCCCTGATCCGGGGTCTGCGCAAAAACCGGTTCATGATCATCCCCGGTTTTGACGGCAAGCTGACCTACTTTGCCAAGCGCCTGCTGCCCGGCCTGGTACGGGCGGTTATGGATTGGGAGGTGCGGAAGGTACAGAAAACCAGAAACTAAATCCGAATATCGGATTTACTCTATTGATAGTGGCAATTTGATCCTATCACAAAAAAGCGGCCCTGCTTAGGCAGGCGCCGCTTTTCAGTTTTATCTTTGCTTCCGGCAACTAGTTTATAGCGTCTGCCATCAACTCACCCACCCGTTTGGTAAAATTGGCCGGGTCCTCGATCTTGCCGCCCTCGCTGATGGTGGCCAGATCAAACAGCAGTCCGGCGTAATCCTTGAGCACCGGATCGGCAGCGTCCTTTTCAAATATCCCGTTGATCTTGTCCATCACCGGGTGATCCATGTTCAGCTCGAGTACCCGTTTTGTATCAGGGGTCTGTTGCCCGGACGCCTTGAGGATCTTTTCCATATAGGCGCTCATATCGTGGTCTTCTCCGGAAAGACAGGCCACGGAATCAGTCAGCCGGGTGGAGGGTTTGACCTCCTTGATCTGTTCCTCCAGGATTACCCTGATCTGCTTAAAAAGACCGTCATACTTATCTTGCTTGCCAGCATCGACCTTATCAAGCCCCAGATCTCCTTTTTCGGCACTTTTAAGTGATTTTCCGTCATACTCGGTCAGGGATTGGGCCACCCACTCATCCACGGGATCGGACATGAGCAGTACCTCATAGTCCTTGGCTTTAAGCTGTTCGAGCAGGGGGCTGTTCAGCAGGGCCGCCATGTTATCGCCGGTGATATAATAAATGTCTTTTTGATCCGGCTGCATGTTCTCCACATACTCTTTCAGGGAGATCCACTTGCCGTCGGATTTGGTTGTTTTAAAACGGGCCAACTCGGCAATTTTATCTTTGTTTTCAAAATCGGTATGAATCCCGATCTTTAACACGGCCCCAAATTCCTCATAAAACTTTTCATAGTCATCCTTTTCCAGGTTGTTGAAAAGCTCAAACAGTTTTTTCACCAGGTTCCGGCGGATGTTTTTCACCAGGCGGTCCTGCTGAAGAATCTCGCGGCTCACATTGAGATTCAGGTCCGGGGCATCCACAACGCCCTTCACGAACCGCAGATACTCGGGCATCAGGTCTTCACAGTCGTCCATGATGAACACCCGCTTGCAATACAGGTGGATGCCGTGCTTCGCTTCCGGGTTGAACAGGTCAAAAGGCGCTTTGGAAGGAATGTACAACAGGGCCGTATATTCGGTGGTGCCCTCGAACTTCTTGTGCAGCTGGGTCAGGGGCGGGTTCCAGTCATGGCTGATATGACGGTAAAACTCCTCGTGTTCTTTTTCATCCACCTCATCCTTGCCGCGGGTCCAGATGGCTTTCATCGAATTGAGCGTCTCTTCTTTGACAACCTTCCGTGTGGTTTCACCGACGGTCTTGCCATCCTTGTCTTTCAATTGCTCGTTTTCCGGGATGGGCTCGTCGCGCTCCACATCCATGACGATAGGGTAGCTCACGAAATCGGAGTGCTGTTTGACGATATTGCGGATTACCCATTCATCTGTGAAATCAGGATCATCATCCGCACGTTTTTTCAATTCCAGGGTGATGGTGGTGCCCCGGGTGTCCTTGTCCGCCTCTTCAATGGTATAAGTGCCGTCTCCAAAGGACTCCCAGCGGACGGCCTGGTCACTGCCGGCGGCTTTGGTCAGGATGGTGATTTTGTCAGCCACGATGAATGCGCTGTAAAAACCTACACCGAACTGGCCGATCAGTTCCGGCGCCAGGGTGTCGCTGTTGGCTTTTTCTAGGGCGTCCATAAATGCCGCCGTACCGCTCTGGGCAATGGTCCCGATATTTTCCATGACCTCCTCGTAGGTCATACCGATACCATTGTCAGTTATTTCAAAGGTCTGCTTAATAGCGTCCGGCGTGAGCTTGATCTGGAACTCGGTGTCGTCACTGAGAATATCCGGTTCGGTCTGGGATTTGAATTTCAGGCGATCGATGGCATCGGATGCATTGGAGATCAATTCCCGCAGGAAAATTTCCTGATTTGAATACAGGGAGTTGACGATCAGCTTCAGAAGCTGCTGTACCTCGGTTTTAAATTCGTGGGTCTCTTTTTTGGGAGTCATGGTTATCTCTTCTCCTGCCGAAATGAATTAAGGGTTTGGTAATTTTTGGGTATAAAATTAGTGCGATTTCTAATTTGTCAACCCCGCTTGAAATATCCTGAAAATCAGGTAATATCAGCGCCATGACGGCTGAGGAAATTCACACAATCCTCCTCGGGAACACCCGCACATTCCTTGTTCCCGGAAGGGATGGATACCTGTTGATCGACGGTGGGCACCGGGTCTGGGGCAACTGTTTTCTCAGGCATCTTACGAAGGCCGGTTTACAGCCCCAAGATATCCGGATGGCGGTGATCACCCATGTACACTTTGACCATGTCGGTACCTTGCAGGTATTAAAAAAGCATTGCCGTTGCCCGGTGGCTGTGCACAGCCTGGAAGCCGATCTGCTCGCTTCCGGTCAGGTGGTCATCCCACCCGGAACGGTTTGGCCGGGGAAGCTGGTGAAAATGCTGACGGATTGGTTTCCGGGCTTAACAGCGCGGGCTTGCGCCTTTGGCGCGGTTAAAGCTGATCTGTTGATATCGGATACCATGTCACTGGAGGATCACGGTTTCGATGCACGCATTATTCCCGCACCGGGGCATACACAAGGATCTTTGTCGATATTGACATCCGCAGGAAATGCTTTTGTGGGTGATATTGCCGTGAATATGCCCATACTGGGCAGGCAGCGCTACGCGTCTCCATTCGGCTACAGTGCGCGTGAAATGGCGGTAAGTATGGAAAAACTTATAAAGGAAAGCGCTCGAAGGTTTTACCCGGCTCACGGCCGGCCGTTTGACGCTACACAGTGGCAGAAGAAAATGCTTGTTCAAAATTGAGATTTATAGACTTCACTTGAACCCTTGGCCCCTAACAGAAAGAGCAGGGGATAAACCCCTGCTCTTTTTGTTTTGTTGATTATAACTGTAGTATTACAGCTTCTTAAAGGTCTGATACGGTTCCTCGGTCAGTGCGTTCCAGGAAGAAACATTAGACTGGAACTTGAGGAACGACTCGTACACTTTCTTACTCATGGGATCACTGGCGGCGACCTCATCAAGAACTTCTTTGGCCATCTTTTTCAGTGCTTTGAGGACCGGCTCAGGGAACTGCCTGAGCTGCACTTTATGCTCATTGACCAGGGTTTGCAGGGCATCATTGTTCTTGGCTTCAAACTCTGAGAGCATCCACATGTTGGACCGGTAAGCCGCGGCCTCAACGATCGCCTGCAAGTCTGCCGGCAGCGTGTCCCAGGCCTTTTTATTGACCATGGCTTCCAAGGCTGTTCCCGGCTCATGCCATCCTGGATAGTAGTAGTACTTGGCCGCTTTGTAGAAACCCATCTTCAAATCATGGAAGGGGCCGACCCATTCGGTGGCATCAATAACACCGCGGTCCAGGTTGGTGTAAATCTCGCCCCCGGCCACCAGAATGGCGTTGCCGCCGGCCTTGGCCAGGACCTTGCCACCCAGGCCAGGGATTCTCATTTTGAGACCCTTGAGATCATTGATGGTTTTAATTTCCTTGTTGAACCAGCCGCCCATCTGGACACCGGTGTTGCCGGCCAGCAGAGGTTTCAGGCCGAACTTGCCGTACACTTCTTCCCACAGTTCCATACCACCGCCGGAATAGATCCAGGCGTTCATGGACTGGGCATTGAAGCCAAAGGGAACCGCTGCGAAAAACTGGGTGGCCGGAGCTTTCCCCGCCCAGTAATAAGCTGCGCCGTGCCCCATTTCCACCGTGCCCTGGCTGACCGCGTCGAAGACGCCCAGGGGCGGAACCAGTTCGCCACCGCCGTAGACCGTGATCTCCAGGCGGCCGTTACTCATTTCATTCACCCACTTGGCCATGTTATCGGCGCCTTCACCCAGCATGGGGAAGTGCGGCGGCCAGGTGGTGACCATCTTCCATTTGTATTTTTTCTCTTCCTTGGCAGCAGGAGCCATGGCTTTCAGATCGGCGACTTCTTTCTTAAGTTTCGCAACTTCCGCACTGTCATCCTGCTTACCGCAGCCGGTCAGTCCGGCGGTAGCGGCAGCACCAGCCCCAACTGCAGCGGCGCCGACACCAACTTTCTTGATAAACTCGCGTCTTTTCATGAATCCTCCTCCTGTTGAATTGTGTTTAGAATCCATCCCTTGGTTCAAACGGAAATCATCAATCGGTGCGGCTTACTGCGCGCACATTTCCAGCTGTAGGGCCCTCATTCTCTGAATAAGACTCATCCGCTCAAGCTACTGCGGCCCCTGCGGGCTATTGGTTATAACGAAAAAAAATGGGTCCAGGGCGAGGTGCAGCAAATTAAGCCGAACTGGTCGAAATTTTTATTACATTTCACTATGGGATGTCAACCTGAAAACCGGCGCAAGAATTGGACTTGCCTTTTAGGGCAGTTAAGGCTAAGAAAAACAGCTATTGTTCCGTAAATAGACCTTGGAGAACAACTAAATGAAAATATTGAGGTTATACATTAAATTGATCGACGGGCTCAACGAATACATCGGTATATTTGTATCCTGGTTGACCACCCTGATGGTGTTGGTCGTATTTTACGACACCGTTATGCGTTATGCCTTCAAAAAGGGCAATGTAGCCATCCAGGAACTCGAGTGGCACCTGTTTGCGGTGGTATTTTTGATCGGGGCCGCCTATGCGCTGAAAAGCGGTGCCCATGTCCGCGTCGACATTATTTATACCCGGTTGAATGCCAGAACCAAGGCTTGGATCAACTTTCTGGGCTCTATTTTCTTTCTCATTCCCTTCGCTTTAATCGTCATCTATTCCACCCAGAATTTCATTGCCAACTCCTGGGCGGTCAAGGAGATGTCCCCGGATCCGGGCGGTCTCCCGGGCCGGTACATCCTCAAAGCCATGATCCCTATTGGCTTTGTCCTCCTCATCCTGCAGGGCACATCGGAAATGTTTAAAAATTTACTGGTTGCGGTGGGAATTGATGAAGGAGGTCCCGAATAGATGGAATTGATCCATGAATACATGCCGCTGATCATGTTCTCATTCGTTTTCGCCCTGTTGCTCCTGGGTTACCCGGTAGCGTTTACCATCGGCGGCGTGGCGATGTTTTTCGGTTTCTTCAATTTCGGTCCGGAGTTCTTCGGACTGCTGCCCCTGCGAATATGGGGGACCATGACCAATTTTACCCTCATGGCGGTGCCCCTGTTCATCTATATGGGGGTGATGTTGGAAAAGTCGGGCCTGGCCGAAGAGTTGCTGGAGACCATGAGCCTGGTGTTTGCCAAAATCAAGGGCGGACTGGCCGTATCCGTTGTCTTCGTGGGGGCCCTCATGGGCGCTTCGACCGGCATCGTGGGCGCTACTGTGGTCACCATGGGCCTGCTGTCCGTCCCCACCATGCTGAAACGAAACTACAACACGTCCCTGACCACCGGCACGGTGGCTGCCTCGGGTACCCTGGGGCAAATCATCCCGCCCAGCATCGTGCTGGTCCTGCTCGGGGATATCATGAATATTTCGGTGGGCGACTTGTTTGTGGGAGCGGTCATTCCCGGCCTGATCCTGGTCGGTCTGTACATGCTCTATATCCTGATCGTGGCCCAGGTCAAGCCCCAGTGGGCCCCGCCCATACCCAAGGAAGAGCTCGATCTGATTTCGCGCAAAGAACTTATCAAGCGGGTTTCCAAGGCCCTGGTCCCGCCGCTCACGCTGATGGTCTGTGTGCTGGGGTCCATTTTCGCCGGCATTGCATCACCAACGGAAGCCGCTTCGGTGGGGGCCGTGGGCGCGACCATATTGACCATCATCCACGGTAAATTCAATTTGAAAATCGTGCAGGACGTCATGAAAACGACGACCAACCTCACCTGCATGGTATTTATCATTCTCGTCGGCGCCACCACCCTGGGGCTCGTGTTCCGGGGGTTGGACGGAGATACCCTGGTTCGGAACCTGATCCATGCGCTGCCCTTTGGGAAATGGGGCATCCTGTTTATCGTGATGTCGATTATTTTCATTGCCGGGTTCTTTCTCGATTTCATCGAAATTACGTTTATCCACGTACCGGTATTGGCGCCCATCATGGTGGCCCTGGGCGTCGACCCCCTGTGGCTGGCGGTCCTCATCGCCGTCAACCTGCAGACATCCTTTTTAACGCCCCCCTTCGGATTTTCCCTGTTTTACCTCAAGGGCGTCTGCCCGCCCCAGGTCCAGACCATGGATATTTACAAGGGGATTGTCCCCTTTGTGATCATCCAGCTGCTGGGCCTGTTAGCGATCTGTATCTGGCCCGAAGCGGTAACCTGGTTGCCTAAAGTTCTTTTAGGCAGCTAAATTGTCTTTCCTTTAAACCTAAAAGGCCCGACCGAATCGGTCGGGCCTTTCACGTTAAGGATATTGTTGTACGGTTCCAACGCCGAGTTTGGGCCCAGAGATCTTTATGCCGTAGTTCTAAACTTCACATCCGGCCTTAAACCCCTGATGCACCGCATCGAAGGCCAGGCCGACCTGGCCGGCATCTCCCGCAACTTTATAATCAATACCTGCTTTTGCCAGGGTTTCCGCAAGGGGGTTATAGGAAAGTGAACCGGCAGCCAGGATCACGGTATCAGCCGGCAGCACCTCCTCGCCCTGTTCGGATGTGACCTTGACACCTTCGGCGGTGATTTCGAGAGCTTTGGTCTCGATATTGGTCTTTACACCTACACGTTTTAATTCTTGCAGCATGCCCCAACGGGTTGATTTGCCGATATCCTTACCGATCTTGTCGATCATTTCCAATACGGTGATATCGCGGGTACCGCGAGTCGCCAGTTCAAAGATGCTTTCCGGGTCTTCGGCCTGGTTGACCAGCAGAAATTTCACCGCTTCAGCCGACAGGGTACCTTTTTCGGCCAGGAACAAGGCAACTTCAACACCCACCGCCCCGCCGCCGATGACCACAACCCGTTTGCCGGTATACACCCGGCTATTGAGCACGTCCCAGGCCTGGACAACATGAGCCAGCTCTATGCCGGGGATCGGGGGTATCAACGGTTTGGCCCCGGTGGCCAGGATCACCGCATCGGGTTTCATCTGCTCAATCAGGTCTTCGTCCACCGGACATTTTAGTCGAACATCGATATCCGTAAGACTCATCTGGATGGCCAAATCCCGGGCCACGTCCGGATCATTGATGCGGTGGCTGGCAATCACCGGCACGGAGACCTTCTCCTTGATGCCGCGGGACATGTAGGCAAACACGCCCCGGGGCACACTGGTGACAATCTGGGGAACCCGGGCTTCATGCCAGCCGACATTGATGCAGAAGGCGTCCACAGCGCCCTTTTCCACGAAAGCCGCGGCAACTTGCTGTAATTCAGCCCGGCCCTGTCCACCCGGCATAAAATCATTGCCGTTCATCCGCATGATCAGGGGAAAATCAGGTCCGACGGCTTTGCGGATCGCCTGCATAACCTCTAAACCAAAACGCATGCGGTTTTCCAGGCTGCCGCCGTATTCGTCTTTGCGTTCATTGCTAAGCGGTGAAAAAAACTGGCTGATCAGATAACCCGTCCCGGCCAGTATATCGATAGCTTCGAAGCCGGCCGTTTTGACCCGCGCGGCGGCCGCCGCATAATTGCCGACTATCGCCTGGATATCATCAACAGACAGTTCCTGGGGAACTTCACGGGTAAAGTTAGAGGCAATCGGTGACGGGGCTACCGGCTGCTTCCCATCCAGAAAAAAAGAGAAATTGTAGCGTCCGGCGTGATTGAGTTGGACGCAGGCCAACGCTCCGTTTTCTTTAATACCATTGGCCAGCCTAGTCAGCCCTGGTATGAATTCATCCTTGTGCGCGCCGATGTTCAGGCTGTTGCCCGCCATCTCATCCACCGTGGCGAACCCGACACAGATCATACCGGCCCCGCCCCTGGCCCGCCGGGCATAAAATTCTACGATCTGGTCGGTCACTTCAAAATCTACACACATGCCCAGGTGCATGGCCGGCAGGTATATCCGGTTTTTGACTTCCACCTGGTTGATCTTGATTGGCTCAAACAGCGGGTCTCTCATGATTTCTCCTTATCTTTAAGTCCCTTAAAAGCAATCAACCGGCGCTGCATCACCCGGTCGATAATATAGGTTCGCAGCCCCCGGGCTACCGGGGTCATTTCCAGGGTCAGGGCTGCATCTTCGTCGAAAGCCAAATCCTGGGTGTGCCGTCGCCGCAGCTTGATTTCGTTGTCTACGATTTGATCGGCCAGCTGGGTATAGAAGGTCAGCTCTTCGATTTTAAAACCCAGATTCAATCCTGTTTTCAATAATTTACCTACGGCTACATCCTCAAGATCGAAACGTCCATCTTCCAGGGGAATCAGCAGCCGGGCGGCCACCAGGGCCTGGATCTGTTCGGCTGACAAGCCGGTGGCTTTGGGCAAACCCTCGATATCTATATGCTTATCGCCCCCTCCGGCAAACACCAGGGTTTGGAGATCAAGCAATGTGTTGATGTCCTTGCCCGTGTCCATCTCCCTCAATAAACCCTTTATGGCGGCCAAGGGCAAACGGTGGCTGGACTGAATCCGCCGGATGAACGCAATGCGTTCCACACAATCGGGATGGTAGTATGCCACGTTGGAGACCGGACGTACCGGCTGCGGCAATAACCCTTTGTTAACATAAAGCAAAATAGTTGACTTGGGCATCCCGGTGGCAGCTACAAGGTCTTTCATTTTGTAATAGGGCGTACCGCTATCGGTCCTCGGCCGTTCTTTTTGGGCAGGTGTCGACATGGTAGGATCATAGAATCAACAAAAACTAAAAGTGTCAAGTCACACTTTACACTTTTACACCCCGGCGGTTGAGATATATATTGTATTAATCATAGTCGTGTATTATTGCGCATAACCTATGCGAACCGCTATGAAAAACCCAATGTATCTCTACCTGATCGTGTTCACAGCCTGTGCGACGGTAGGGCTGCAGGCCTGGCGAACCCTATTCAACAATTTTGCCGTTGAAGTAGGTGGGCTGGAAGGCAATCATATCGGCGTCATCCAGTCTGTCAGGGAAATACCGGGATTCATGACCCTGCTGGTCATCTATGCCATCCTCGTAATCCGGGAACACAGGCTTTCCGCCCTCTCAATCCTCGTGCTGGGTTTTGGGCTGACCGTGACCGGTTTCTTCCCCTCCTACCTGGGGCTGGCCATGACCACTCTGATCATGAGCTTCGGCTTTCATTATTACGAGACCACCAACCAGTCATTGACCCTGCAGTATTTCGACAAAGGCACTTCCCCCTGGGTATTCGGTAAACAGCGCAGCGTCGCGGCGGCGTCCAGTATTGCCATTGGCCTGGGTATCTGGTTATTGGAACCGTTTCTAAGCTACACACAGCTCTATCTGCTCATCGGCGGCCTGATAATGGCGGCAGCTTTCTGGGGATTTCTCCAGGACCCTACGGATAAAAACCTGGTGCCCCAGCACAAAAAAATGATTCTCCGGTCCAAGTACTGGCTTTTTTATTTTCTTACCTTCATGTCCGGGGCCCGACGCCAGATATTCATAGCATTTGCCGTGTTTCTGCTGGTAAAAAAATTCGGGTATTCCGTCCAGGAAATTACCATTCTATTTGTCATCAATAACGTGGTAAATTATTTCCTGAGCCCTATGATCGGACGGGCCATCATTCGTTATGGTGAACGAAAAGTCCTCTCGCTGGAATATTTCAGCCTGATTTTCATATTTGTGGGCTACGCGATCACTGATTCGAAACTGGTGGGAGCGATCCTCTATATTCTGGATCACATTTTTTTCAATTTTGCCATCGCCATCCGCACCTATTTTCAGAAAATTGGCGACCCGCGGGATATCGCTCCGAGCATGGCCGTCAGTTTCACCATCAATCATATTGCGGCTGTGTTTCTGCCGGCTCTCGGCGGCATTGTATGGATGATCGACTACCGGATTGTGTTTATTGCCGGGGCCGCCATGAGTCTTATATCGCTGGTCGCCACCCAGTTGATTCGCGTACCGCACAATGATTAGAAGCCAAAGGACTCGCTCGCGTGCCGCGAAAAAAGAAAAAGAAAAGCAATATCAGGCGCCTGCTGCAGTTGGTCGCGCTGGTAGCTGTCGCGCTATTCCTCTTTACCATTTTCCAGGTGCTGACGCTGCGCTTTGTAAATCCACCGTTTACGTTAAGCACGACCTATGACCGGGTGGTTCAAGTATATAAAGGGGAACCCTGGGAACAGCCAGCCTGGCATTGGGTCTCGCTGAACGACATGTCCACCCACCTGAAAAGAGCCGTTCTCGCTTCGGAAGATCAGCGTTTCCTAAAGCACCACGGATTCGACTTTATTGAGCTGAAAATCGTTCTCAAAGACCTGTCCGGCACCGGCAAAGCCAGGGGCGCCAGTACCATTACCATGCAGACGGCCCGGACCATCTTTTTACTGCCGAGCCGGAGTATTGTCCGCAAGCTACTTGAGGCCTACTATACTGTTTTAATTGAAATATTATGGAACAAGCAGAGAATATTCGAAGTCTATATGAATACAGTGGACTGGGGCCGACATATCCTGGGGGCAGAGGCGGCCGCCCGCAGCTATTTTCACCGATCTGCAAAAAACCTGACCCGGGAACAGGCCGCCCTGCTGGCAGCGATCCTGCCCAGTCCCCGTCGCTGGTCACCGGTCATGCCGAGTGAGCATGTTCGCTGGCGGCAAAAACGCATCATGGCTGCTATGGATAAAATGCCGGCTATGTAGTAAAAAGAGCAAGGGTTCAAGGGTTCAAGGGTTCAAATTTCACCTTATAACATAATGTCATTAAAGAGGTTTTTATGCGTAGCGTTATCCCCATTATCGTGTTGGCTGTTCTTCTCATCCCTGGTCTGGCCCTTGCCGAGCGGTTGCACCCAAAACGCTGGTACCAGGAGCGCTGGTGCGCCAAGTATTTCGATCAGGGCGAAGTATCCGTGTCTGATCAATATGACTGTCTGTCAAAGAAATACGTCATCGAGTTCGACTATGCGGACCTGTGGTATGAATCGATTGGTGAAAGTCTACACTATGCCCTGCAAACCGGTCGCAAGGCTGGCATCGTTTTGATCATGGAAAAAGAAAGCGACATGAAATATTGGCTAAAACTGAAAAAAACCATCGAACATTACCGCTTACCCATTGATATTTGGAATACATCCCCTTAATTCCGGCAGCGTTTCACCCCATTATTTTTCTAAAGTTTTCCAGCGCACGGTCCGATATACAACACAAGGGGCCGACGATCGTTTCCGAATTACCGGCCGATACTGTTACTACCAAGAAAATTAACCAACAATTAAGACACTTCAAGCCTACCACCACGTCCCCGGGTTGATCCCCGCCGAATGGGCAGGTACCCAAAGTTGATCCCATGGATAAGAAGAAAATTAAAAAATTAGATGCGCTTTTGCAAAAGCTCCTGGACAGCGAGATGGGCGGTCCGGAAAAGAAACCACCGCCCAAACAGGGCCGCGGCGGTCGCGGTAATGTGATTCGCCGTCGAAAAGGGGAACCTGACAAACGCCTGGCACTACCGAACTTTTCGTAAAATCAAATTTCGGTTGAAATCCTCCACCCTCCGGTGGTACTTTTACAGAGTACACACCGAAACACTCCCTATTAGCGCAGAAGGAACAACGGGCAGATCTGTCAGCCATACGGGCGTATGGCCCAGAGGAGGAAAGATGCCATTTATACGTCTGCTGATAATGATAGCGGCGGTCTTCCTGCTCGCTGTAACCGCTCAAGCAGGTGAGGCCCGCCTTGTCACTGCGGATGACTTAATTGAAACCCTCAGCAAACCAGCCCCCTCTCAAGACCAGATGACCGGGCCCGCGGACAGTGGGTCAAAACCGCGTTTTCGTTTACGGGGAATCAGCGCCGAGGCCAGGCCGCCGGAAATAGCCATCAGCATTTTCTTCCAATCCGGTAGTGTCGAAGTGGCCGATGGTTTCTCAAAAAGACAGATGGCCGAGGCCGGGAAGGCGCTATCATCCGCAATTTTAAAGCCATACCGTTTTGAAATAGCCGGACATACGGATAGCGTCGGCAGCGAAGCATATAACCGGGATCTCTCCGAGAAACGGGCTCGGGCTCTGAAGCGGTACCTGATGGATCAATACAATGTGGCGGAGAATCGTCTGGAAACTATTGGGTATGGCGAATCCCAACCGCTGGCCGACAATGATACCGAGCAGGGACGGGCCAGGAACAGGCGAGTGGTATTCAAACGCCTAGATTAGAAGCTATCTCAAAAAAGTCTTTTGGCCCAAACTCGGTGTTGGGCGCTCGGTTCAAGTCCTCGAAATACTCCAGTATTCCTCCGGGTTGAACCTCGCGGCCGCCTTGATTTTGAACCAAAATCCGTTTTTTGAGATAGCTTCTATAAGCTGTCTTAAAAAAGTCTTCTTGTCCGCCATAGCCGTTAGGCGACGACGGATTGGCCCAAACTCTGCGTTAGGCCAGCATCTGATTTATGGTATATTTTTCCGAGACAGCTTCTAATGCTTGTCTAAAAATCATTCTTCCAACCATATCTCTACACACAAGGAGGGTCCTGTGCAGATTGATTTTCATCATGCTGTTACTTATGTGCTGGCTCGGCTGGCGGGGTTCGACAAAGCAAAGGCTAACACTATCGCCTATGCGGCCCAGTATGTGGATGATGCTACCAGCACCGGCACCGTCTATTTCGACAACAAGGCCCTGTATCACCGAACGTCCAGTGCCCACAAAATGCTGGACCCGCGCAATGTCGAAGAACTGGCCAACCACCTGGTCTGGCTTCCATTTCGTTTCCTGCCCGGAAACGGCGGAAAACCCGCCGGCTGCAACCCGGGCGGCCAGTTCATAAAGAAAATTGTCTGCCGCCCAAACAGCCACGTAGCCCGCAAGATGGTCGCCGATACAATCACCCACAGCCACCAGCCGTATGGCCTTCACCGTCTCGGCGTCGCCATGCATGTGTACGCCGATACCTGGGCCCACCAGGGCTTTGCCGGCGTATTACACCCAGTCAACGAAGTTGAAAACGCACGGGAAACCAAACCCTCCGGCGTTTTTGACAACCCTTTGAAAGACCTGCTCCGCGACCTGCTCGATGACGCTGTTCCGCCCCTGGGCCACGGTCGGGCTAACGTTTTTCCCGACATGCCGTTCCTTGCATGGGAATATAAAAATGGTGCGGGAGAATTGGTGCCGCGCAACAACACCGCTGCGTTTATGGATGCAGTGCAGCATATGCACCAGGCGATGCAGCGCTTTATCGTTGGCGATCCGGATGCTGCGGTAAACGACCTGCCAGGTGTGGATAGAGACCGGATACGTTCGCTTTTTGAATCTTTAAGGATAGAGTCCGGTGAGGAACGCCATGAACACTGGCTGAAGGCCACCCGCCAGGGCCAGTTCAGCTTTGGTGCTGAAACCGTCACTTATGCACCCCGGGGGAAAAACTCCTGGAAGGCCAAGGCCCTTGGCGTGAGTCACGACCTCCGGGTACACACCTACAAGCCCCGGTTTTTATCCAGCAACTGGAAATTGTTCCATGATGCGGTCATGGCGCACCGGTTTTTTGTTATTCACGAGTTGCTGCCGAAATACGGCATTTGCGCCGCATAAAAGCGCTCTCAAAAAGGTCTTTTGGCCCAATCTCGGCGTTGGGTGCAAATATCAAATCCTCAAAATACTCAAGTATTCCTGCGGTTTGATATTTGAATCCGCCTTGACCTTGAACCAAAATCCCGTTTTGAGAGCGCTTTTATATACTAAAATTCACTATTGCCGGTCTTCCCAATTCAGGATGTACTTTTTGACTGTGCGGCGATCGAGGCGGGTGCGCCGGGCAACCTCTCCATAGGTACCGAACTCACGATACAGGCGATGGCAGTGCTGTTGCAGAAGGCCCCGCGCATCCAGCTCCATCCGTTTCTTTTTATCTTCGAAATGGGGTGTTGCATCTCCGGGAGCATCCTGATGGATACTCCGGTAAGTGCCATTCAGCAGGATTTGACGGATGCACTGACCCAATTCCCGCACGTTCCCCGGCCACCGATAACCTGCCGTTAAATCGTTCGCGATGACTTCGCGGGCGCGACGTACAAGCTCATCCGACGGCCGTCCGATAATACGCGCCACTGTGTGGGCCAACAAATCGTCCAGTTCCCGAGGGTCCTCTTCGATTCGCTGCCGCAGCGGCGGAACGATAATCACGTCCGAACACATCCGGTACAGAAAATCTTCGCGGAGGATCTTGTGACGCATGATATCTTCCAGGGGGCGATTTGTGGCCGCAATGATCCTGCCTTTGAAACGGAACACATCGTGACTGCCCACCGGACTGAACTGGCGATCTTCAAGCACTTTGAGCAGTTTAATTTGGATCGGCTGGGTGACTTCACCGATTTCGTCTAGCAGAATGGCGCCATGACGACTACAGCGGCTAAATACGCCTTTATGCTTATATGTCGCCCCGGTGAATGCCCCCTTGCGATGCCCGAACAATTCCGATTCAATCAAGGTTTCCGGAAACTGGCTCAGATTCAGTTCAATAAAAGACCGGGTGAAGCTTTCGGCAAAGCATCCGGTTTGGGAATTGAACGGAATAAAACCGGACTGCCCAATTGCGGCAGCAATCGTACCCTTACCCGTACCGGTCTCACCGAGGATCAGGGTGGAGAAATCCTCCATGCGATCGCGGAGGTGGCGATCATAGTTGTCCATGTCCAAGGTAAAGACATTGTTCCATAAACGCTCACGCAATCTGCGCATGCCAACACTGCGGCCGATGAGTCCCCGGTAAATAAAAAAATATGCCCGTCGGAACTGAAAGCTGTATTCCAGGTAGCGAACGGCCGCCGCCAGTGATATTCCACCGGCCTGCATATCCCCCAACATGTCATCGGCAAAGGTTACTATGAGTGGCTTTTCGCCCTGGTCAATTTGGTCTTCGATAAGCTGATCCAGGTCATCGACATAACGATAAAAGACATCGAAAGCCAAAGAGCGCTCGAGGGCTTGACGATCGGCTCCCCCATAGCGGCTCACATCGAGTCGTCTCTTTTTGCGCAAAAGCTCCAGGCGGGAGGAGACCTCCCGAATTGCAGCATCGATCTGTTCTATCCGGTCGTTGCCCGGCAACCGGCCGGCGATCTCTTTGTCGATCCGGTCCCGCTCAGCACTGAACGGGTTGCTGAGCACCGCCCTGTTCACCAGCTCGAAATACTCCAGTTCCTCTGAATCAAGTTTATACTGATGGTGCATACCGCACCCCCCCCCCCCCCCTCATAAATCATAATTTGTATACACACTATATCACTAAATGGACAACATCTCTTTTGTACTACAACACTATCGGTGATGCAAACAAAATAAAATGTATAAATCCAATATGTTAATTTGCGACAAGGATCTGGCACGCAATTTGATATATATCTCGGTTAATGCCCAGCAACTGCAAATGACCTCCAGAAAACGACGTCGATCCCAACAGGTTGTTACCGGCTGGAACGAAAGGATCGAATCTTCAGGGCGAAATCAACCCAAGCGAAACAAGGAGGTGCCCCATGTATACCCTCATTCGTCTGGCGGTTGTTATTTTAATCGCCGTCATCACCAACGCCTGTGTTTCCAACCACACCATAAAAAAGGCCGCCCAAAGAGTAGAATCCGATTGGAAGGCGCAAAACGAAGCAATTTTGAAAAAGGAAGGTCGGCGCACGTTCAAGGCCACCAAACGCCAGGGGTTCGAAGCCGCCCAGTCCGCGGCCGGGCGGCTGGGGATGATCATCGAGAGTCAGACTTATGAAACCGGCTTTATTTTCATGGCCGCCCCCGCACCAACCCCCTTGACCGCACACGAATGGGAGCGGGTGCAGTCCGCTGAAACCCGGGAAATGCGTGATCTGGTGAGCCAGGACCTTGGTTTCTATCAGTGGTGGGTTACCCTGGACCCCTCCGGTAAAGAAGTATTGTCGAATGTCATTATAAAGGAAACGGCCGAAGGTATAAATGTCGCGCTCGGTCTGCGGCTGAGAGTTAAGGACAGCTCAACCGACACGTTGAAACGGATGCAGCCGCCGCCAACCGCCCTGCGAATGGGCCTGGCTAAATTTTGGACTGCCTATAAAATGGAGCTGGATACCATTCTGTCCCAGGCGCCCCTTTCAGCTCCGAAATCGGCTAAAAAAACCATAACCCCGTCCCCAAAAAAGATCCCCGCCCAGGTCGCAGTTGCCCCGGCGGTTACCAACCCGGATGCCGTGGTGGTCATCATCGGTAACCGCAATTACATCGACGAGGTGCCGCCGGTGGATTTTGCGCACCGCGACGCCGATGCCTGGCGGGCATTTGCTCTAAAGCGACTGGGGGTGAGCGAACGTAACATCATTGACTTGCGAGATGCCACCCTTGCCGAGATGGAAACGGTTCTGGGCAACGCTCGCTCTCATACCGGTCAGCTCTGGCGCTGGATTCGGCCCCGCGAATCCGACCTCTTTGTTTTCTATTCCGGTCACGGTATTCCGGGGACCAAGGATCGGCGGGCCTATCTGTTGCCGGTTGGCTGCGATCCGGACATGGTCGAACTCCAGGGCTATCCCCTGGATCTGCTCTATAAGAATCTGGCCAAAATGGAAGCTCGCACCACCACCGTATTTATCGAGGCCTGTTTTTCCGGCCAGAGTCCGGGCGGCCAACTGTTGCGCGGGGCCTCCGGAATCCGTGTAACTCCCAAAACACCGCCAGCCGCCGCCCTGACCATCGTCACGGCTGCACGTGAAGATCAAATGGCCTCCTGGAACTGGGAAGCCGAACACGGACTTTTCACCCAGCACCTGTTGCAGGCCCTTGGCGGTGCAGCCGATAAAAACCGTTATGGCAAAGCCGACGGCACCGTCAGGCTGAGTGAAGTTCACCAATATCTAGACAGAGAAATGAGTTATGCGGCGCGCCGCAATTACGGCCGCACTCAGCAGGCGATGATCTTTGGCGATCCGGAAAGGATTCTTGTCAGCCTGGATGGCAAGTAGAAACGCAAAAAAGATTGGCCCGGAATTTCTCCGGGCCAATCTTTTTTCAAGGCGTCCAAGCATGTCACGGAAGGTTCAGTTCACAACTGCTGCGAGAGGTAAGTCCCCAAACAATTCTTTGCGTGACAGCCAGGGGGTTTGCTGTCCAAAAGTCTGCTGATCAACATAGCCGCGGACATAATCCACCAGTTCCAATAATTCCACGAAACCGTTCTTGTCCCGATCCGCTATTTTACTTTGGGGACCGAGTCCCTCTATAAGTGCAAAGGTAAACAGTCCGGCACCACCCACGAAATCCGGACTTTCAAACGAGTACTGACGGCCTTTGGAGGCTGAAAACACCATTACCCCACCCCGTTGGCCGCTGAAAAAATCCCGCGCCAGCTCATCATTGGGCACGACGGTCTCCGTGACGATGCTCCCGGAATGACAGGCGTCCAGCATCAAGATGGTGCGCCCTTTGATGTTGTCCAAATGCCGTCCCAGGCTGGCCCAGCTGATTCCGCCTTGGGAAGGCCTGTTCAATTGCCCCTCAGAGGTTAAAAAATAAAAGACGCCGTCCTTGTCCCTGACTCCATGGCCGGCCATGAAAATAATCACCACATCATTTTCAGATACGGCTTTGAGCGATCCCAGGGTCTTTGAAATATTCGCTGCGGTCGCCTGTTCGTTGACCAGCAGACGGGTTTTGATTTCGCCAAACAGCTGGCCGCGCTGAGGCTGCAGGGCCTTCACCATGGCCAGCGCATCGGTGTGGGCAAATTCCAGCTGCCATTTCGCAGGCAGGTTCGGATAGGCACTGATACCTATTCCCAGGACATGCAAGGCCGGCTTGGCTACATCACCGGCCCGGCAAATGACGTCGAGGTAGTGGGGATTGCTGGAAAAGCCTTTTTCATCATAGGCTATGGCGGTAATCCGGTTGGCGCCGGCCATGAGGGGTATCTCCAGGGACAGGGTTTCCTTTCTTTTATCAAGGGGCACTTCCGTGGCCGGCTTGCCATTGGTAAATACCCTTACAGACCGTACTGTTTTCTGGGCGGTGGCGGTCAGGGTAAGCGGATAACTTTTGGCATCGGTTTCGCGCTCATCCGTTGGGCTGCTTATTTCGATTCTCGGCGGTTGGGTCAATTCCGGGGTCGGCTTGCCGGCCCCGATATTGCCTTCCAGGCGGGCCTTGATAATGTCAGGGCGCTTGAAACGGGACTCGAATTGTTCGAATGTAAAGGTCTCCATACCCCCGGGATACACCCAATGCAGCAGGGTGCCACCCTCCAGGCTGGTGTTGTAGTACCCGTCCGGCGTAACGACGATCCACTCTCCATCCCGGGAGGAAACCATCCTTACAACCTCCTGCCCGGAATCATCGCTCCAGATGCGGGTGGTCATATCCGCGCCCCCGGAAAGGACATAACGATCGTCTTTGGAAAAAACCGCCGCAAGAACCTCATCGCGATGGCCTTTATATGAGCGAATTACTGCACCGGTGCGGGCATTCCAAAGTTTCACACCGTGGTCGTCGCTGGCCGAAGCAATGCGTTCACCGTCGGATGAGACCGCGAGACCGGTTATATTACCGGTATGGCCCCCGAAACTGCGGACCTTGCGCCGGGTCGCGGTTTCCCACAGGGCAAAATCCTGCCAACCGCCCGCCAGAACATACCGGCCATCGGGTGACACGGCTATAGACTGAACCCACTCCTCTTCGTTATCGAAGGAGTGCACGATCCGCCCGGTCTGTGCTTCCCACAATTTCAAGGTGGCATCACTGCTGCCGGTGAGGATAAAACGACCATTGGGCGAAAAAGCCACCGCATTCACCCAATGAGTGTGCCCCTGGAACAGCTTTAGTTCCCTACCGGATGCGAGATCCCACAAGCGGCAGGTCTCATCCCGACTGCCGGACAACGCCGTCCGGTTGTCCGGCGAAAATGCGACCGACGTTACCTCGGCGCTATGGCCTTTCAGCGTGCGGGACCCTTTTCCGGTCACCATATCCCAAAGCCTGAGCGTTCCGTCAGCACTGCCTGATAGCGCCAGCTTGCCATCCCCGGAATAGGCCAGAGTCGTGACTGCCTGCAAATGCCCCTTGAAAGTCTTTACACGTTTTCCCTTGTCAATGTCCCACAGGGTCAGGCTGCCATCCTTGGCGCCGGTGAAGGCCAGGCGCATATCCGGTGAGCAGGTCAGGGCACTGACTTTCATGGACTCACTTTTAAAAACCCGGACTTGCCGACCGCTGGCTACTGAATGCAGGGTCAGGACACCGCTGTTTTTAGCCGATAGCACATAGCGCCCATCCGGCGAGTACCGGATTTTATGCACTGATCCGGAATTGCGGGCAAATGTACGAACTTCCTTTCCGGTGCCTAAGTCCCACAGCGTCAGGGTCCCATCCTTGCCGGCCGTTACCAAGGTTTTTCCATTCGGTGCATAGTCCAGCGCCTGAATATTCCAGGTTAGTCCCTGGAAGTTTTTTTTCTGTTGAATGGTGGCTATCTCCCAAAATTCAAGTCCCCAACCGCCTAAAACAAAAATACGACCATCCGGAGAAAAGGCCGCGTCGGCTACATCTCTCACCAGCACCGTAGACCGACCGGGAAGCGTCATTACGTTTTTTCCTGTTTCAACATCCCAGACCTGGGTATCCATGGAATCTAACAAAACGAGACGGCCATCTTTCGAAAAAGCAACAGACGTGTTGGCCCAATGTTCCATCCAGGCCCAGGTTCCCTTAAACGACCGAATGAAGCGGCCGCTATAGGCATCCCATACCTTGACGCGTCGATTGTTGCCGACGGTTACAACCTGTCCGTCATTTTGCTGAAATGTTACGGCCTGGACCCAGGATTCTTTGTGGGCTTTTTCAACCGTTCGCAACATTTTCCCAGTAGACAGTTCCCAGAAGGCCAGGCTCCCGTTCATATGGCCGGACAAGGCCACCTGTCCATTGTGCGAATAGGCCACAGAAGTGACATTGGAATCGATACCCCTGAAAGTCCGGATTTCACGCCCGGTCGACACCTCCCACAGTTTTAGGGTGCGATCGTCACTGCCGGACAGCACGAACCGGCCATCCGGTGAAAAAGCGACGGCCACGGCTGCAGCCGAATGGCCCAGCTGAACCACGGGAACCATGTTTTGCTTTGTGGCCACACATGCTGCCAGCAGAGTCAGAACAGTGATAAACAGTATTCGCTTTAGTAGCATCCAACTTTCCTGTTTGTTTGTTTAGGAAGGATTTGTTTACCCTAAATCCAAAATGAAAATAATTCAAACTGATCCGGCTATTAGTTGACAAAAATCCGCCCTCACCCTATTTTCTCACCCAAATGAACCGTCATTAAAACAGGTTGAAAGAATAGATGACCGCTGACAAGCAAGATTTCTGGCAAGACCACTCCCTAAACTACCTGGAGATGGCCCTGCGTTCCGACCATCACGAAGAAATCCGCAACCCGGATGGATACGGGAAAAAGATAGGCGATTGCCGCGACACCATCGAGATGTTCCTGATGCTGGACGGCGACCGCATCAAGCACCTGGCCTTCACCACCGACGGCTGCCTCAATACCAATGCCTGCGGCAACACCGTGGCCCATATGGTGGAAGGCCAACCGGTTGAAAAAGCCTGGGAAGTTACCCCGGAACAGGTAGCCGCCTTTCTGGAAACCCTGCCGGAGGATCATTTTCACTGTGCCGAACTGGCGGTGGGCGCGCTTTACCTGGCCCTGGCCAGCTGCCGCGAAAAACTGCAAACCCCCTGGAAGCAAATCTACCGAAAAGGGTGATCCATGGAAGAAAGGACGTTCGGCCCGGTGCGATTTATTCCCGGCATCAACCGGGGAAAGTATCCTTATTGCCATTCCCTCTATATTGAGCCAGCTAAAATCCTCATCGATCCTGCCTCGGATAGAGAGCGTCTGAAACGGCTGCGCGATGAAGACGGCGTGGAACAGGTCTGGCTCAGCCACTGGCACGAGGACCACTTTATGCACCTCGACCTTTTTGAGGATCTGCCTTTGGGTATCCACCCCCTGGATGCCCCGCCGCTGGCTGATGTGGAAAGCTTTCTGGATGGGTACGACATTCAGGAACAAGCGTTTCGCGACAGCTGGCGCGACATTGTCACCGACATGTTTCACTTTCGACCCCGGCAGCCCCAGGTCGACCTGGAACCCGGCACCCGCCAGCTGGGAGATCTGACCGTGGAGATCCTGCACACCCCCGGGCACACGCCCGGACACCTGTGCTTCTTCTTTCCGGAATCAGGGGTACTCTTACTCGGCGATTATGACCTCACCGCTTTCGGGCCCTGGTACGGGGACCGTGAATCCAGCATTCCGGGCACCATTGACTCCGTCCGGAAGCTGGAAAAAATCCCGGCCCGCACCTGGCTCACCTGCCACGAGACCGGTGTTTTCGAAACGCAGCCGGGCCACTTGTGGTCCGACTATCTGGAAGTGATTGATAAAAGAGAGAAAAAACTGCTGGCGTTTCTAAACCAGCCCCGGTCCCAGGAGGAAATTATCAATGCCTGGACTGTCTGTTTGAAAGCGCGGGAACCGCAAGATTTTTATCGCTTTGCCGAATGGGCAATCATCCGCAAACATCTTGAAGGGCTGATGACTGCCGGACGGGTGGTGCTGGAAGATGGGTATTACCGGAAACCCTGAACACAGGACAAAACAGCTACCTGTCGGGTAATCCCGCTTCCCACTGGATCGATAACCGAGATTTTGAAGACAGCCCCGGGCAATCCGGTACAATCCAGAATAAACCATCACGCGGGAAAACCCGACCTACGGAAAACATCATTTCCGTTTCATCATTGGTCAGGTTGCAAGCGAAGCGCGTTACCTGACAAACAACATACCCAAAAAACATGACCAACATCCGCAGGCGCTATCTCCCAGACCGGCCGGTTTTTATCACCGCAGTCTGTCAAAAAAGAACAACCTTTCTTAAAAACATCACCTCGAAAGAGCTGTTGCTTGCGGTCATGCGGGAGGTAAAAACTGAATGGCCATTTTCAATGGTCGCCTATGTCATCTTGGACGACCATTTTCATTGGATCATCAATCCCGCCCAAGCCGACTTTTCGAAAATCATGCAATCGGTCAAACTCCGCTTCACTCATCGTTATAAGAAACAGGCCGGTATCAAGGACCGCTTCAAAATCTGGCAAAGTCGGTTCTGGGATCACGTGATCCGCGATGAAAACGATCTGTATCGGCATCTGGATTATATTCACTATAACCCGGTAAAACATGGCTGCGTAAATACCCCCAACGATTATCAGTGGTGTTCATTCAAACAGCATGTCGAAAAAGGAAATTACGCCCGGGATTGGGGATGCTCCAAGGCACCGGACACAATTTTAGATTGGAATTTCGAATAGATACCGATTTCCCCGTAGGTCAGGTTGCGAGCGGCAGCGAGTTACCTGACAACCGGTGTACCAAGAAACCGCTTGTTTTCATTTCTCTGGTAATGGCGGCTGTTTCGCCGTCACCCCTAAATAAATCGCCGCCAGGGTAATGGTAATTCCCACCAGGCTGACCAGGGTGGTCGGCCGATCAAAGAACAGCACATCCCAAACAAAAGCCAGGGCCGGCTGCAGCAATAAAATCATGCCCACCAGAGAGGCCCTGATTTTCGGCAAGGCCCGGGTAATGATCAACCAGCCGATTGCCTGGCTGGTAATGCCGTAAACGATGAGAGCCAGGGTACTCTGAAGGTCCGGGATATGGAAGCTACCGCTCTGGCGCCAGATATCTCCGGCCAAAAAAGCTGCGGTCAAAAAACTGATAACGGTCAGGTTGGCTGCCGTGGACAGCGGATCTTCCAGGTTCTGAATCTTACGCAGGCTCAACAGGAACAGTGTATAGCAGATGGCCGCGACCAGGCCGGCATAAACTCCCAGTTTGTAATCTCCCCCTAAACGTTCCCACTGAATGCCCACCACCAGAAACAGTCCCAACAGGGCCAGCGGAATAGAAACCACCAGCTTCAGACTCACTTTTTCACCCAGAAAAAACACACCAGCCAGGGCCATGAAAAAGACCTGGAAGTTGGCCAGGATGGTGGCCAGGCCGGGACCGTTCACGTGGATGCTGAAATGCCAGAGGATCAGATCCACGGCCAGCCAGAAACTGCAAAAGAGTCCGTACCAGATATAGCGGCCGCCTTTCAGGCGTATTTCGCGACGCAGTAGGACCAACAGGAGAAGGGCAATGCCGCCAAACAGCATGCGGTAAAAACCGGCCACAACCGGCGTAACGTGGGCGATTTTGACATAAACGCCGGAAAAACTGATCAAAATCGCCCCAACGGTCAGTTGAAACCAGGGGGGCGTCCGGTTGAAAGCGTTTAACAAGGATTTCATGCGACCGGGTCAGGGAGGTCTAAAACATCGTGATCGGCGTCCATCCAGGCTGGAAAATCGCGGCGCCAGTTTTCCAGGATTTCCCTGGAGAGGGTTACCGTGCGCACTTCCGGTTCGTTGTGGCTGGTGAACAGTCTGTTGCCCACCGGGTCGATGACGGCCGAGTCACCGCTGTAATCCAGCCCGTTGCCGTCGGTGCCCACCCGGTTGACTCCGATGACATAGCACAGGTTTTCGATGGCCCGTGCTTTTAAAAGGACTTTCCAGTGCTCGGCCCTTTTGGCCGGCCAGTTGGCCACGTATATGGCGGCATCGTAATCGTTGTTGAGATTGCGGGACCAGGCCGGAAAGCGCAGATCATAGCAAACGAACGGGCGCAGTTTCCACCCTTTGATCGTGACGGTCAACAGGCGCTGCCCGCCGGTATAGATCTTGTCCTCACCCAGCATCCGGAACAGGTGGCGTTTATCACAGGTCTGCAGCTTTCCATCCGGTGCGGCGGACATGAACCGGTTGTAATAGCGTCCATCTTCTACAATCATCACGCTGCCCATCAGGTGGGTATCCAGCTCGGCGGCCGTGGTTTGCAGCCAGTGAACCGTTGCGCTTTCCATGGTCTTATCCACCGGCGCCGGCTGCATGGAAAAGCCCGTGGAAAACATTTCGGGCAGGATCACCAGATCGGTTTTACCCCCCAGGTCTGCCAGGCTTTGGTCAAACCGCTTCAAATTAGTCGCCGGGTCCTCCCAGGCCAGTTCGCTCTGGACAATGGTGACAGTTAAATCCGACATAGTCTTTCCGCAGCCTCCTTCAGGGTATCGTCGGTTTTGGCAAAGCAGAACCGCAATACCCGGGCATCGGTACCATCATGGTAGAAAACGGACGGTGGTATGGCCGCCACCTTATGTTCTGTCGTGATCATGCGGGCAAACTCCACATCCGGGGCATCCGCGATATCCGAGTAGTCCAGCATCTGAAAATAGGTCCCGGAACAGGGCAGGGCCTTGAAACGGGAACGTTCAATGAGGCTTAAAAAAAGATCCCGCTTATCCTGGTAAAAGGCCGCCAGACCCAGGTAGGCTTCCCGGTTATCCAGAAACTCGGCGTAGGCGTGCTGGATCGGTGTGTTCACCGCAAAGGTCAGGAACTGGTGCACCTTCTGAAACTCGATGGATAAAGCCTGCGGCGCAAGGCAATATCCCACCTTCCAACCGGTGGTGTGGTAGGTCTTTCCAAAGCTGCTGATCACAAAACTACGGTCGGCCAAGTCCGGGTAACGGAGGATGCTCTCGTGCTGAAGGCCGTCGAAGACGATGTGCTCATAAACTTCATCACTCAAAATGAGGATGTCGGTCCCCGCGACGAGCTCACCCAGGCTCTGCATGTCGGCGGTCGAAAGCATCGCCCCGGTGGGGTTGTGGGGTGAATTCAAGATGATCATCCGGGTTTTGGGAGTAAGCGCGCTTTTCATTTCATCCCAGTCTACCCGGTAATCGGGAAACGTCATCTTGACGAAAACCGGTCGGCCGCCGTTAAGTTCGATGACAGGTACATAGGCATCGTAAGCCGGCTCCAGAATAATGACCTCGTCGCCCGGCTGGACGGCGGCTGTAATGGCGGCAAACAAGCCCTCGGTGGCGCCGGCCGTCACGGTAATTTCCGTGGCCGGATCGCAGGCGCGCCCATACAGATTCTGTGTTTTGGCAGCGATCTTCTCCCGCAGCGCGGGAATCCCCTGCATGGGGGCATACTGGTTCTGACCGGCCTGCATGTATTTCCAGACCAACTCTTTGAGTTGTGGATCGGCATCGAAATCCGGAAACCCCTGAGACAGGTTGAGGGCCCCGCTTTCGTTGGCCAGCTGGGTCATCACCGTAAAAATGGTGACACCCACATCGGGAAGTTTTGATGCAATCTGCATGGCACCCTCCGTATCAAAGGCCTGCTGCACTGCGGCGCAGGTGTTTTCTTATCCATAGACCACCTGCTGACTTAAAGCAATATGCGCCTTTTGTATTGCAATCCCCGGATTGCTGTACAATATTCTTACAGAAACAGAGTCTATGTTGATTACATTCCTGACCTGCATAAGCGTGGATATCGGCCGTGATTGAAAAAATTATCTCGGGAGGACAAACCGGTGCTGACCAGGGAGCCCTGGATACAGCGATTCGATTAGGAATCGACCATGGCGGCTGGGTACCGAAGGGGCGCAAAACCGAAGCCGGTCCACTGGGCGGATAAATACCATCTGAAGGAAATGCCCTCCGAAGAATATCGTGCCCGCACGGAAAAAAACGTGGTGTCGGCCGAAGCAACTATTATAATTTCACACGGCCCGCTATCCGGGGGTTCCCGCCTGACGCAGCAGTTGGCCCAACATCATGGCCGCCCCTGGCTGCACATCGATCTGGACACCCAGGCGGCCTTCGATGCCGCCCGAGTTATCAATGACTGGGTGAAAGCCTACGATATCCGTGTGCTGAACGTGGCCGGCCCCCGGGCCAGTGAGGACCCGCTGATCTACCAGGCCACGGCCGACATTCTGGAAAGCGCCTATTATCTGGGTCTCGTGCGGCTGCCCGGCCGCGATGCCGCCAGTGCCCTGATCAATTTACCGGAAACAGTCGACCAGGCCGTCGCCATCCTGATTGAACAACTCCGCTTGCGAGATAAAAGTGCCATCGCCCATTTGCAGAAAGAACAGCTGGAAAGCCTGCTCCAGGCCCTTGACATTTACCTGAGTGATGAATTTGCCCTGGGCCGGGGCAACGACTTGCTGATGGCCTCCTGTACACGCTACCTGGACGAAGAATTGGCTGGCGAACCCGAACCGGCCATGGCCATTATTACCGAACTCTGGAAGCAGCTTTCGAAAACACATCGTTTAAGATTGGTGAAGTAAACAAAGGCGGATAGGCTATAGGCATTTAGGCCGTAGGAAAACCCTGAATATTTGGTTTGTCCCCAAAAGCCTACAGCCTGAACTCCTAATGGCCTACTTGAGGCTGGAATAACCGGAAGATCGAACTCAGACGGCCAGGCTTTACGTATAAAATTCAAAGGATAGGTTATGCCGGATATAATATTTGTATGCACAGGTAATATCTGCCGCAGCCCGATGGCTGAGGGCATCTTGCGGCAGCGTTGGCTGGAAGCCGGGGATAGCGACCGGACCGTCACTTCCATGGGCGTTCAGGGGCTCGATGATTCACCGGCCACGGATCTGGCCCAACAGGTCTGCGCGGAACACGGCATCGATATTTCCGCTCACCGCTCACGGCCCATTTCCGGCGAAGAACTCCAGGCCGCCGATCTGATTCTCTGTATGGAGCCGGGCCATGTATCATTTCTAAAGACCTATTATCCCTGGTACAGTGACCGCATCGCCCTGCTGGGCGCCTGGCCGGGTAAGCCTAAAAGGAAACACACCGTCCAGGATCCCATGGGTGGGTCACTGGCACTTTATGAGAAAGTCTATGGAATTATTGAGGCCCACATAGATCGGATCTTGCCCCAATTGTAGAAACAACAATCCTTAAGCAATCACCCCGGACAGCTGTAAAAAAACGTCTTTTTGTCTGGTGCGCCAGATCTTACCCGGAAAATCATTATGGTTTCGGCAGCAGCGGAGCATCGGATGCATTGGCTTCAATTTTGAATGCTGATGTTGATGCGTTTAGCTCCTCGGCGCTGGCGGCGGTGTCCTGAACCCCCTGGTCAATCTCAGTAATAGCCCTATTGACCTGTTCCATACCCTGGGCCTGTTCTTGTGAAGCCACTGCGATTTCACTAACCAGCTGCCCGGCGTTGACGGTTCGATCGGATGCTGCGTGGAAAGCGTCACTGACGGTATTGACCATACCAGCCCCGGCCTTGATATTCCCTACGGTCTTTTCAATCAAAGAATGTGTGTTTTTGGCAGCATCGGCGGCCCGAATGGCGAGGTTGCGGACTTCATCGGCCACGACTGCAAAACCGGCTCCGGCCTCTCCGGCCCGGGCCGCTTCGACCGCGGCATTCAAAGCCAGCAAGTTGGTTTGAAACGCTATTTCGTCGATGGTGCCGACGATTTTAGCTGTTTCCTCGCTGGACTGGTTTATTTCATTCATGGCTGCGGTCAACTGGTCCATTGATTCGTTGGCACTGTCAACCTCATCACGCACAGCCTGCATCATCTCATCAGCTTGATGCGCATTCTCGGAATTTTTATTAATGGTGCTCGCGGTCTGCTCTACAGCCGAACTGGTTTCCTCCAGGGCTGCGGCCTGCTCACTTGAAACCCGGGATAGCCGGCCGGAGGCATCCATTATCTCTTTTATCATCGAGCGCAGATTCTCATTTACATCATTCAAGCGATTGCCCATGTGGCTGATCTCGTCACGGCCTTTTACGTCCACTGAGTGTGAAAAATCGCCGTAGTTCATCTTGCCGGCCATATCCAGCATATTTCTCACCGGAATGTTCACCATTCGGTGAAACAAGAGGTAAATAGCTAATATCAAAACAGCGGCACCCGCAGTACCCATGTAAAAACTGGTGTTGCCTGAACGCTGCAAAGCTGCAAATGCTTTGTCCATGGATACCCGGACCTGCATGCCCCCAAGCACTTTTCGAGAACTGCCATGGCAATGAAAACACCTGTTTTCATTTAGAATCGGCTTAAAAACACTCTGAAAGGGTTTGCCGTCAATGGTTTCATCCATTGGATGGGAAGGGGCTTCACCAGAGGCCAGCATTTTTTCTACCAGGACAACAGCACCTTTGCTGGACACAAGTGTATCCAATTTTTTATGCGCCGCATCAGGACGCGTCGAAAACGCCACATCCCGGTTGAAATCAAAAACGAAAATCTCGAGATTGGCTGCCTTGTCATGCAGGCGCGTAAACTGCCGGCGAACGGTGTCATTGTCACCGATGGCCAGGGCATCAAACATACCGCCCTCTATGGCCGTTGCCAGGGAAAGGCTGTTCTCACGGGCCTGGTCTTCGATGGTATTTTTCTGGCTGTAAATGTTGACCCCTATGATCGCTCCAAGAACGATGGTCATGACACACAGAATTGAAAGCAGAACCTTCATCCAGGGGTGCGCTTTTATGAAGTGGTAGAGCTTCATGTTCAATTTCCTATTTATGGTCTATTATCAGCTAATTGTTTCTAAGATATTGTTAATATATGAAAATGGATCAGTGAGCCCCTCCGAACAACAAGGGTTTAAACTTGAAAGCGGCCACCCTTTCGGAATTGTGACAGGTGAGACAGCTATCCATGCTGATATCAGCGATAATATCTTCCGGGTCTTCCGACTCAGCATGGACACTCCCAGGCCCGTGGCAGACTTCGCAGCCATTGTTTTTCAAATGCGGCGTTTTTTCTACGGATACGAAGCCGCCCGGTTCACCATATCCGGTGGTGTGACATTTGTAGCAGCTCTTTTCCTCCTCTTCCGTCAGCCCTTTTCTCATAATTTCAACACTATGAAAGGATTTCGCTTTACGGGCGTGTTGGGAAAACGTTTCGAATTCACCCTCATGACAGGCCGCACATGCCTCGGAACCTATGTAGGTTTTAGTTGCTGATTCTTGAGCGGGACTACTGGCCGGCCCCACAGTTAGACCCAGCACTAAGGCGCAAATTGAAACGACTGGTAACATATTGATTTTAAGCTTCATCATATTCTCCCGGGAGAAATCAGATTAAATACTGCAATCGATGTAGTTAATATCGGTAATTCCCAATAATACTTTAACGTTAGTGCAGTTAACGTTAAGTGTTGGTTTTGGTGCTTGATTATAGTGGGGATCTTTGGAATAGTCGGGACGAGATACTAACTAATAAGACCAGCATAGATTGAGAGCACTACTGACTGAATATACGCAAGCCATACCCGGAGGATCGGGCCTTCAGTGGGTTCAGACCCGGGTGGCCAACCCAAAGGGACTGGTATTCATTCCGCCTTTGATTGGCGGAGGACCCGCTCAGCAATTGGGGTCCTTTCGCTGGCTGTGTAAAAACGACCTGGATCTTTTTTCCTTCAATTACTCGGGACATGGTGAATCCGGGGGAAGGTTTTCGCTTGCATCTTCCGAACGGGACACCCGCTTCATGCTTTCTTTGGCAGCCGAACGAGCACACAAAGCAAGGCTGCCATTTTACGGAATCGCGGCATGCTATTCCACAATCCCTATGCTGTTGGGGACCCTGAAATCAGGAGAACCGTTTAAGAAAGTCGTACTTATCAACCCCCTTACGGCTTTTTTCCAGGGAGCGTTCATGCGCTCGCTATATCGTTGCTGCCGGAGGGGCTTCTCTTTAACAAGCCCGGCTGAAAGCCTTAGAAATTCAATAGACAACTACTTGGAATTGTTATTTCCCAATATTACGCGTGGTGTGAATGGTTTTGGAGCCCTGAGCCGTAAAAGAACCCGGGTTTGGAAGGTGCTGCTTGAATGGCTGTCATCAAATGTCGAGTTCAATTTCTCTTTGCCCCAAACGCCGGCCCTGTGTATTTACAGCAACCGGGACCCGATATTGAATCTTGGTGGCGGTCTTCTTAGAAACGCCAGCATGGAGTGCATTCGGAGGGTTTGTTCGCCGGTGACATTCAAGGTTATTGAGAGTGATCATTTCCTGTCGGACCCGCAGAGCAGGACACTAACCCGGCGGGCAATTCGAACCTTTCTGCTAACCGAATAAGCATACCTGCGCTACCGCCGCACCCGCCAAGTAAACGTGATCATGGGAGTACATAAGATGGGAGCGCTTCTTTTTCAGGCAGAGACGCTGACTTCCCGAATCGTCGATCCCGATGGCATCCTCGTTGAAAAACAGGTAGAAATCCGGACCAACCCGATTACCGGCCGCTCCGCCCGGGTCACCTTTGCCCGGGCAGCCGAGAAGGAAAGCGGGACAGACGCCCTGCCCGAACCTCCGCCTGCTGCTAAAGAACCGGCGGCCTGCCCATTTTGCCAGCCGCAGCTTAACAGCCGGACACCGACGCTTCCGGAGGACTTTTCGGCGACCGGGCGTCTCAAAGAGGGCGCATCCATCCTATTTCCCAACCTGTTTCCCTATGGTCGCTATTCCGCGGTCAGCCTCTTCGACAATCGCCACTTTGTAGAAATCGGGAAAGCAGCGCTGCAATCCTACACCGACAGTTTCAGGAACTGCCGCAAGTATTTGAAAAAGGTGCTGGCATCCGATCCGGACGCCATTTACATGGCCATTACCCAAAACCATTTACCGTCGGCCGACGGCTCTCTGGTGCACCCGCATCTGCAGGTCCATGCCGACCGCTATCCCCCCAACCACATCCGGTTTCTGGAAGGCCGGGCGCAGGCGTATCATGCCGACACCGGCCGGGGCCTATTTTCCGATTACCTGACCCATGAACAGGCGGACGGGACCCGCTGGATCGGTCGGACCGGGAGTTGGCAGTGGCTGGCGGCCTTTGCGTCGGAAGGGTTCTTCGAAATCTGGGGCATCCTGCCCGGGGCCTGCTCTTTGCTTGACTTGTCTAAAGATCACTGGGATGACCTTTCACGCGGGCTGCTCAAAACCCAGAAACTCTATCGCAGCTTACATCGCAACGGGTATAACCTGGGCCTGCTGGCCGTTGAAAACACCACCAACCGTCTTGAATTGCGGCTTCGCATCCTGGCCCGCGCCAATTATGCACCCTGGGTTCGAAATGACCATACCGGATACGAAGTCATGTTGGGAGACATGGCCACATTCAATGCACCCGAAGAGACGGCAACACTGGCCCGTCCATTCTGGCAGTAAAAGCGGTTTTAAAAGCGCCTTTTGGCCCAATCTCGGCGTTGGGCGCTCGGTTCAAATCCTCGAAATACCAACCAGTATTCCTGCGGTTTGAACCTCACGGCCGCCTTGACCTTGAGCCAAAATGCACGTTTAAAACTGCTTCTAACAATTTATTTTTGGAAAAGGGTTTTTGAATTAAATTAAAATGCCCGGGGAAACTACAAGTCAGACAATAACGATCATACTGTCCGATGGGCTGTTGGAACTGGTGCGGCAGGGGAAGCAGGGGGCGATTGAATACCCGCTGGAGCGCCGTGCCTCTATCAAGGATATTATTGAGTCGTTGGGTATTCCCCATACCGAAATTGGCTGTATCCAGGTTGAAAACCACCAGCTGGATTTCGGCTTCATACCTGAACCGGGGCAGGTGATAAAGGTTGCTGAGATTGACCCCCCATTTGACGTGCAGGCACCCTCCCTGCTTCGGCCGAAGCCGTTACCGTCGGTTCGTTTCGTTGTCGATGTCAACGTGGGGCGCCTGGCCGCCCTTCTCCGTTTGACCGGCTTTGACGCCGCCTATGAGAATGGAATGCGGGACAGCGAAATAGCCGAACTGGCCTGCCAGGACCAACGCATCGTCCTCACCAAAGACCGCGCCTTGCTCAAACGAAGCAAAATCGACTATGGCAGGCTTGTCCGGGCCACCCACCCCGAGGATCAGCTGCTGGATACCTTGCGGTTTTTTGGCTTAACCGGCCCGTTCGACTTTTTTTCGCGCTGCCTGCTTTGCAACCGCAGACTGCAGCCCGTGGCCAAAGCAGACATTCTCCCCCGCTTGGAACCCAAAACAAAAAAATATTTCAACACGTTTAAAACATGTCCGGCCTGTGATCGTATCTACTGGCGGGGCTCCCATTGCGACGCTATGGCGGCCAAACTGAAAAAAGCCGGTCTTAGTGAATGTTAAGAATTGCTTTTAAAAAGGCTTAAATGATGGTACTCAAATGAGTAAAATCTTGCGCTACCCTGCCAGCCGCCTTATTAGTTAAAAATGAACATAAAAAAAGGTCTCAGCATGAGAATCATCACCAGAACTCTGATTATGCTTCTGTTTTGTGGATCCGTTTTCGCCCAGCAGCCGCCCGCCAAGGTCGTCACCGCAAAGGTGTTTGCCAAGGAACTATCCCAGACCCGCCCCATGGTCGGGGTCGTTGATTTCGATAAAACCGCCGGGCTTTCACCTGAAATCAGCGGCCTGATAGCCCGCCAGTCCATAGAAGAGGGGGTCGTGGTGAAAAAAGGGGCGGTGTTGGTTCAGTTGAACACCGACTTTCTGGAAAAGGATATTGCCATTATCAACCAGGAGATCCTGCAGATAGGCATCACCATCCAGAAAACTGAAAAGAATCTGGAACGGTTGCGGACCCTGCGCACTGAAAACATCGCCACCGAAAAGGAGTATGACGACCTGGATTTCAGTTTGAAAGAGCTTTTTACCCAGCGTGCAAGCCTCAAGGTCAAGCTGGCCAAAAAGGAACTGGAGTTCTCAAAGAGCACCCTGCGGGCCCCGTTCGATGGACTGGTGCTGGCCAGATACAAATCCCAGGGGGAATGGATCTCGCCGGGGGTGGCCGTCTGCCTGCTGGGCTCCATCAACGACCTGGTCGTTCGGGTGGCCGTAGACGAGAAACTGGTCGCTTTTGTCAAACCGGGTCTCAAGCTGAACATTAACCTGACGCCGCTGTCCCGGAAGCTGACCGGCAGGCTGGCAAACCGTATCCCGGTGGCCGACCCCAAATCGAAGACCTTTGAAATCAGCATTGCGATTCCCTATTTCAGCGGGGTCATCCAGAACATGTCTGCCCGGGTGGACGTGCCGGTCAGTGCCAAAACCAGCCTGAAAATGGTCCGGCGGGATGCCTTGGTGCGCTTCAAGGGCAAGGAGTTCGTCTATACGGTCAAGGAAAGCAAGGCGAAAATACTGCCCATCAATATCGTGGCCACGGACGGAGAGTACCTGGGAGTGGACAACCCTTACATCGTACCGGGGATGCCCGTTGTCGTGGACGGCAATGAACGCCTGCGCCCGGACCAGGCTGTTACGGTCGTAAAGGCAGAGTAACATCAGGCTGATAGACTGTAGGCCTTTAGGCTGCAGGAAAAGTCGCAGGTCAGGTTGCGAGCATGGCGAGTTACCTGATAAGCGGCGTGGCGGATATTTGTACAGATGCCTGTCAGGTTATCCCGCTTGTTGATAAGTGCAGCAGTATCGTTCCGTTAAATGTTAGGGTGTATCAAAGTCTTTCGATCCTGTTCGGTCGCTAGAAAACCTGACCTACTAAAGCGAAAGTTAAGGTATGAACTTCATCCGATTCTCCATCACCAAGCCGGTCTCCGTCGCCGTGGGCATCATCCTGGTTGTTCTGTTCGGCCTGATCGGCATCAACCGTCTGCCGGTTCAGCTCACGCCCGATGTGGAACTGCCCCAGATAACGGTAAACACCATCTGGCCCGGCGCCACCCCCTACGAGGTCGAAAAAGATATCGTCGAAGAGCAGGAAGGGGTCCTCAAGGGGATCCAGCGGCTCACCCTCATGGAAAGCGCCAGCTACAACAGCCGGGCCGAGGTAACCCTGACTTTCGAGGTCGGCACCGATCTGGATGCCGCCCTGCTGGCCGTTTCCAACAAACTCAACGAAGTCCGCGAGTACCCGGAGAACGTCCTGAAGCCGGTGATAGAGGCCTCCGGCGCCCAGAGCAGTCCGGTGATCTGGATGGTCATAAAAAGCAACACCGGCGACCCATACAGAATCAATACCTTCCGGACCTTTTTTGAAAACGATGTCCGCCAGCACATCGACCGGGTGCCGGGCGTGGGCAGCCTGTTCGTCTTCGGCGGGTCAGCCAAGCAGCTGGAAGTGGTTATCAACCCTGAACGCCTGGGCCATTACAACCTCTCCATCGGCCGGGTCGTGGACCGCCTGCAGACCGCCAATGTCAATGTCTCGGCCGGGGTCCTGGGGCTGGCCAAGAAAAATTACCGCATCCGCACTACCGGCCAGTTCCAGGCCACCGGCGACCCGTTGAATGTCCTCATGGCAGACGACGGCATCCGCCGGGTCCACCTGAGCCAGATTGCCGACACCCGCATCGGGTATGCGGTCAATGACGTGTCCGTCATGCACAACGATCAGCCCATGATCGTGGTGGGTGTGCGCAAGGAGCAGGGGGCCAACGTCATCGAATTGACCCGGCGCATGAAAATCGCCACGGACTTTCTCAACAAGAAAATCCTAAACCCTCAGAATCTGCGGATTGAAATCGTCTATGAACAGACGCCCTATATCAACAACGCCATCGCGCTGGTAAAACGCAACGTGGTAATCGGCGGTCTGCTGGCCCTGACAGTGCTGTTCATTTTCCTGCGCAGCATCAGTTCCACCCTCACCACCGCGGTCGCCATTCCCATTTCGGTGATCGGCACGTTTATCTTCATGTGGGGCTTCGGCCGCAGCCTGAACGTCGTCAGCCTGGCCGGCATCTCTTTTGCGGTGGGTATGCTGGTGGACAACGCCATTGTCGTCCTCGAGAATATCGACCGGCACCGGCAGATGGGCAAAGGGCCTTTCGAGGCTTCCTACGATGGCGCCCGGGAAGTCTGGGGGGCGGTCCTCGCTTCCACGGTTACTACCGTGGCGGTATTTCTGCCGGTTATCTTCATCGAAGAGGAAGCCGGTCAGTTGTTCAAGGACATCGCCATTGCCATCACCTTTGCCATCCTGCTCAGCCTGGTAGTATCGATCAGCGCCATTCCCAGCATCACCAACCAGTTCTACCGCCTGGCCGGCAAAAAGAAGAAAAAAAAGAAAAACGGCCTGGTGGGACGCTTTGGGGCACTGCTGGCCCGGGGACTACTGAACCTTTCGAAACTGTCCGTCAGCAGATGGTATACCCGTGTCATCACCGTCGCAACCCTTACGGCGGCGGCTGTTTTTGTGGTAATGGCCCTGATCCCCAAAGCTGAATACCTGCCCCAGGGCAACCGCAACCTGGTCCTCAACATCATGATCCCGCCGCCGGGCTACTCCCTGGACAAGCGCGAGGCAATTGGGCATTACATCTTCAAGTCGACCCGGCCGTACTATGACGAAGAAGAAAAAGACGGCGTCCCCCGGATCAAAAACATCTTTTATGTCTCCGCCGACCGCATCACCCTGTTCGGCGCCATCACCCGGCATGAAACCCGGGCCCGCGAGATGATGCCCATGCTTAACCGGGTTATGAACAGCATCCCCGGCGTGTTCGGGGTCAGCATCCAGGCCGGCATCTTCCAGACCGGCCTGGGACGCGGGCGGACAGTGGAGGTCAATATTGCCGGGGAGGAGATCGATGCGATCATCGATGCCGCCCGCACCCTGTTCGGAACCCTGCGCCAGAAAATGCCCAAGTCCCAGGTCCGGCCGGTACCATCCATCGAAAACAGCTATCCCGAAGCAAACTTTATTCCTGACCGCAGTCGGGTCATGGCCAACGGCATGACGGAAGAGGATCTCGGGCTCTACGTGGACGTGCTCATGGACGGTCGCAAGATCGGTGAATACAAGCCCGAGGAGCAAAAAAAGATCGACCTGGTCCTGCGCAGCCAGGCCAGCGACATTAAAACACCCGAAGACATCGCTGAAAGCCTGATTGCCAATGGCCATGGGGACCTGATTCGGATCGGTGACGTGTCGGATCTGGTCTACAGTCAAGGTATGGTCCAGATCAACCACCGCGAACGCAAACGCAACATCACCCTGCAGGTCACCCCGCCGACAGATACCCCGCTCCAGGCTGCCCTTGAAACCATCAACACCGATATTATCGACCCCCTGCGCAGCGCCGACAAACTGCCCGGTACCACGATCACCGTGGGCGGCAATGCCGACAAACTGAGTTCAGCCATCGCTGCGATCCAGTGGAACCTGATCCTGGCGGCCGTCATTATCTACCTGCTCATGTCCGCGTTATTCGAGAACTTCTTCTACCCGTTGATCATCATGTTCAGTGTGCCCCTGGCCGGTGCCGGCGGCCTCATCGGCCTGCGGCTGGTCGACCGGTTCATCGCTCCTCAGCCATTGGACATCGTGACCATGCTGGGATTCATCATCCTGGTGGGAACCGTGGTGAACAACGCCATTTTGATCGTCCACCAGGCGCTCAACAATGTGCGCTACCTGGGATTCGTGGGCGTGGATGCCGTGCTGGAATCGGTGAAAACCCGCATACGACCGATCTTCATGAGTACCACCACCAGCCTGTTCGGCATGCTGCCCCTGGTACTTTCAACCGGCGCCGGCAGCGAACTCTACCGGGGCCTGGGCAGCGTCATCCTGGGCGGCCTGGCCGTGTCCACGATCTTCACCCTGTTTATCATTCCGTCCTTGCTGGCGTTTTTCATTCCATTTGAGAAAAGTCGGAATGGGTTGGATAATAAGCACCCGCTAGAATGCGATTGAAATGAGGGTGTTCGTTTAGATGGGTTTTGCCATGCGGCCCCCAAAGACGGACCGCATTACAATGATGTGGTTTAAAAGAAACGGACACTTTGCTAAGAACGAAATATCAGAAAGCGAGGTGTCCAATGAGTACTCAAAAAACCAGACGGAGTTTCACCCAAGGGTTCAAGGATGATGCTATCAGCCTGG
>Ga0209783_1000081_pt1 | contig 48530 bp, 48 predicted proteins | sample WorMetfiPIANOSA1_FD_187395 | JGI IMG/M metagenome (GOLD analysis project Ga0209783, IMG submission 187395) | Marine gutless worms symbiont microbial communities from Max Planck institute for Marine Microbiology, Germany - Olavius filocauda... | ecosystem: Host-associated > Annelida > Digestive... | reverse complement strand
ACATCGGCTTCTACAATGCGATGCGGCTACATTCGACGCTGGGATATCTCAGCCCGATTAATTATGAAAAAGAACAATTAAACAATGCTGCTTAAAACCGTGTCCGTTTTTACTGGACCACTACACGTTCTGTTTTAGAACAGATACAGCACTTTTTGGAAGAGGGGGTTTTTAAAAGGTGAAAAACATCGGTATTGCCGTAGGCTGCCTGCTGGTACTGTTCCTTGGATACCAGTGGCTGTCATCTTCCGGGCATGACATCAGAAATACAAAACCCACCGGTAAAACCATTGTCTGTTTTGGAGACAGCCTGACACACGGGACCGGCGCCGGCAAGGGGATGGATTACCCGACCCAACTGGCGGGCCTGATCGGGCGGCCGGTCATCAATCTGGGTGTGCCCGGCGACACCACTACCGGTGCGCTGGCACGCATCAATACCGTGCTGGACAAAGAGCCCCGCATGGTCCTGCTGACATTGGGGGGCAACGATCTGAAAAACCGGGTGCCCAAGGAGACCGCTTTCAGAAATCTGGAGCGCATCATCCAGATGATCCAGGACCGGGGCGCCCTGGTGGTTGTCGGTGGCATCGACATCCCTTTTTACGGGCGGGGTTTTGGAACTGCGTACGAAGAGCTGGCCGTCAAAACCGGCGCGGTGCTCATCCCCAATGTCTATGCAGATATCATGGGCCGGTCCAGCCTGATGAGTGATCCCATTCACCCGAACAGTGCCGGCTACACTATTTTAGCCGGGCACTTTTATGAAGCGATCAAGCCGTATTTATAGCGAACACAGCACGGCAATCTAAATTCTTGATCACGAGATAAAAGGTGTCCAACACTTGGCCCTGGAACCAGAATGTTTTCAATCCAGTAAATCACTGGATGCCGGATATAACGGGGAGGTTATAAATTGAAAGGGCGAATTCTGCTTTCGTAGAAAAGGTACCGGCAATTCGTAATGAGTAAGCATCTGACAAAAAAACTTTCCGGCGGAATTGCCACCGGCATCGGCAGCACACCTTTTAAGTATGCGGCAGCAGCTCTGGCGATGATTAAACAACACCTGTCTCTGATTCCCCACTGGCCGCAACTGCCCCGGCGGGGTATCCAGGAGGGGCTTATTTTTCAAGCCATGCGCTGCCTGGTGGACACGGGGCTGGTCCGGGTGGAAGGCGATGAGGCCGTGTTTGAAACCACCGTTCCTGATTGGCCGGAGCGTTTGACCGCTTTTTATTCAATTTGTCTCGAAGCGGAACAGGCCGGGACCACCGCCCTGGAGCATTATGCTTTCAGTCCGGATGGTGCCCAAGGTTTCAGCCATTTTATTGAAGCGCTTAAGGCTGATGCCGGCAGGGCGGCTTTCATCAAGGGCCAGGTAGTGGGACCGCTTACCATGGGGTTCCAGTTAAAGGATGGGGATGGCAACCTGGCCTTTTACAATGATGAGCTCAGGGACCTGGTAATCCGTACACTGGCGCTGCACGCTGGTTGGCAGTGCGTCCGGCTGGCCGAGGTCGGGCTGCCGGTCATTCTGTTTATTGATGACCCCACCGTGGCTGCCTACGGCACCCACGCCCACATATCCCTTACGAGGGAGATGATCCTGGAGAGCCTGAACCCGGTGATTGATGCTATCCACCAACGCCGGGCCCTGGTCGGTATCCATTCCTGTGATGCCACCGACTGGTCGCTCCTGTTTGAAACCGAAACGGATATTGTCAGTTTCGATGCCCATAGTTTCAGCGACTCCATGCTTTGCTACCCAGCGGAACTCCAGGCGTTTTTGGAACGTGGCGGCAGAATTGCGTGGGGTATTGTGCCTACCAGTGAACAAGCCTTTGATGAATCGGGGGCTTCCCTGTTGTCTCGATTGTATGATCTTTGGGATCGGTTGAGCGAGTTGGGTGCTGATAGGGAGTTGTTACCGCGACAAAGCCTGATTACACCAACCTGCGGCACCGGGCTGCTCTCAGAAGAACTGGCTGAAACGATTTACGGTCTTACCGCTGAGGTGTCGGCGGGAGTAATGGAATAACGGCGGGGGCCGAGGGGCCAAGGGTTCGAGTGGTTTTTGCTTTTAGAGGTCTGCGGGGTTCACATGGCCCCTTGACCCCTGGACCCCTCGAACCCTGTTTTAGTTGTTTTCCGGTTTCATCCCCTCAAACGGCTCTGTCTGGGGAGAACAACCGGAGCAGTCCTTGCAATTGTTCTTGCGGGCCCATTCCATCAGGTTGTGACAGTCGTAGGTTTCCGGCGGCTTGGTAAGAATGGTTTCCATGGTGGGGTGCTCGAATTTGATATCGGAATCACGACCCAGCGATTCACGGTAAACGGCCAGGCAGTAATTGATGGCGCCTTTCTGCGTTGTCCGCTGATATTCGATTATGTTGTTGATATCTCCGGTATCTATCTCGTGGTTCCCATGGACGGCAATGTATAGCTTGGTGACGATGTCCAGGATATCCGCATCAAACCGAAGCTTGTCGGCGGCTTTGTCCGGGTCGGATTCAATATCCGCATATTGCTGCAGAAAGTCATTGACCTTCCAGCCGATATAGGCCAGCCATTTGGGGGGCAGGTTCTGGGGCAGCAGCTCATTGGGGTCGGCCTGGGCAAATTCCTCTTTTAAAGATACGGTCATGTTCGTGATTCCCTCCTGGTTCGATTTTTAGATAAACTAATACAAATTCTTGATTTTGCAAGCCTGCGCCACTCAATCGATCAGTTTTATTTTGGATTTATAAATGCTATGACAGGCTATATTCTATACCTTATTCAAATGGCTGGGGAGCCTTGCCAGGTCAGGGAGTTTCTATGCATACCAAAGTGCGGGAAATAGTCGCTTGTTTTGAGAAAATCAATGAATTCCCCCGCTGCAGCGGCGACGAGGCGGCCATTGCGGCCTGGCTGGGTGACTGGGCTGAGGAACACGGCTTCGCTCATCGCAGCGATGCGGCCGGTAATCTGGTGATCGATGTACCGGCTTCACCCGGTTACGAGGCTGCACCCGGTGTAATTTTCCAGGCCCATATGGATATGGTGTGTGAGAAAACACCCGATTCCAAGCACGATTTTTCCAAAGACCCCATCCACCTGGTAACCCGGGGAGACTGGCTGACAGCCGAGAACACCTCGATCGGAGCGGATAATGGGGCGGCTATCGCCCTGGGGATGGTGCTGGTGGAAGATCCGACGGTAGAACACCCGCCCCTGGAACTGCTGTTTACAGTGGATGAGGAGTCCGGCTTGATCGGTGCCAAAAAATTACCGGAAAATTTCATCCAGGGCCGCATCCTCCTGAATGTCGATTCCGAGGATGAAGGCGTTTTTACCGTGGGCTGTGCCGGTGGAATCGACACCCTGATGACCCGCAAATTCGAGCTGGCCGGGGTGCCGGAAGGGTATGTACGCGTCGATATCAGTACGGGCGGTATGCGCGGCGGTCATTCCGGGATCGATATCGGAAAACATCGGGCCAACGCCAATAAGGTCCTGGCGCGGCTGCTGGCGACTGCGGGCCGGTGCAGCGATATCCGTCTTGTGGCGCTAAGGGGGGGGACCAAACACAATGCCATTCCGCGCGAAGCCGGGGCAACCATTGCGCTTCCCGGTGATGACGTGGCGGAAGTTGAAAAGCGGGTAAGTGAATTGGCGTCCGCAATAGCGGTTGAGTACAAAGCCACCGAGAAGAATTTCACCGTAAAATTTGAAAAGGTCTCCGGGACAGCGGATGACCCGGTCCTTGCCGGAGACGATACCGGCGCGGTGATCGCTGCGCTGCTGGCTATGCCCAACGGGGTGCTGGAAACCGTGCCCGGTGATATTGGACGGGTGGAAACTTCCTGCAATACAGCGGTTCTCGGCTTCGAGGATAGCCAGGTATCCATCCTGGTGAGTCAACGCAGCTGCGTGATGTCGCGACTTCGGGCACTCAATGCCCAGGGGGCGGCTGTGGCAGCCATGTTTGGGGCGGATGCAAAAACGACCAACCAATATCCTGCCTGGCCGGTAAAGGAAAATGCACCGCTGCTGAACCGCTGCCGACAGGTATATAAAGCCTGTTTTGACAAGGAGCCGGTGGTGGAGGTTATCCATGCCGGTCTGGAATGTGCCGTCATCGGGTCAAAATACCCCGGGATGGACATGATCTCCTTCGGCCCAACCATGAAGAATCCCCATTCGCCGGACGAAAGTTTGAATATCCCTTCCATGGGTAAACTGTGGGATTTTGTGGTGGCGCTGATGGCCTCATTCAAACCCGAGGACGAATAGAGAAAAACAATAAGTTGGTGAGCAATCGGAGATTTTTCGTTGGAATTCCGGTCCCGGATAGATCCTTCCAGCTTTGACCACAAACCGGGGGGACGATAGTGACTTAGTCCGCCAGCTTGTTGATTGTCGTGGTGATAACCTCAGGTGAGAAGCCACGGTTGTAAAGGTACTGGTATATTTTTGATTTTCGTTTGCGGGGGTCTTTCTCGCGGTTGAAGGCCGCTCGTTTTTTGTGGGCCATAGCGGCCGCACGATCGATTTCCTCGGAATGGGGATAGCCATCTTCCAAACAACGCTCAATTGCCCCGGCATCAATCCCTTTTTTACGCATGGCGCTGCGCACATACCGACTGCCATAGCCCTTTCTTTTCAGTTCTGCCAGGTACTTCCGCGCGGTATCTGCATCGTTGATATAATGCAACCGTTCACATTCCGCTATGACCTGCGCCACGATATCCGGCTTGATCCGCCGGCTTTTAAGTTTGCGCTTAAGTTCGGTTGACGTGTGGTTGCGACCGGTCAGAATCCGCGCCGCCGTGTCCATGGCCGCCATAAATTGGATTTCGGAGCGGGTATCCTTCTTCATAGTGTCTGTTTCCAATAGGATGTTTGCCAATTCAAGTAGCCACAAGTAACAGAAAGCAAGCTTGATTGCAAAAAGATGCCCGGGCTGTTTTCTTTTTGCTGAATCAGTGTTAAGGGTGACGCTTTACAGCCCGCCGGGCTTTTTCGGATGGCGGAACCCGGTATGGATTGAGGGAGATTTACGCGTGTTTGGCAATAGAATTAATTGGTTGCCGGTTATCAGTCTCTTAACGGCTACCCTGCTGTGGGCCAGCTCCTTTATCGCTTTGAAGCTGGCTTTTCGCAGCTATGACCCCATGTTTGTGATCTTTGGCCGCATGGTCGTCGCCAGTGCCTGCTTCTTGTTCTTTTTACCTGGCTTTTTAAAAAAGCTCGATTACCGGCGCGGCGATATCCGGCGGATCACCTTTATGGCCTTGTGTGAGCCCTGTCTCTATTTCATTTTCGAAGCCAAGGCGGTCGTGAACACAACAGCCTCCCAGATGGGCATGATCTGTGCAACCTTGCCACTCATCGTGGCGCTGGTGGCCTGGATATTTTTGAAAGAAACCATTTCCCGACGGATGGTGGCCGGTTTTATCCTGGCCATCGTGGGCGCCTGCTGGTTGAGCATCAGTGCGGAAGCATCCCAGGACGCGCCCAATCCGGCCCTGGGAAATTTCTATGAATTTCTGGCCATGGTCTGTGCGGCCGGCTACATTACCACCTGCAAATACCTGACATCCCGGTATTCCCCCTTTTTTCTGACAGCCATACAGGCTTTTGTCGGGGCGGTCTTCTTTCTGCCGCTGGCGCTCTTTCCGGAATCCACGCTGCCGGCTACCAATGAAACGACCGCCACCGGGGCGGTAGTTTACCTGGGCGCCGTAGTAACCCTGGGTGCCTATGGCTGCTATAATTACGGCGTAAGCAAACTGCCGTCCAGCCAGGCGACGGCCTTTATCAACCTGATACCGGTCTTTACCATTATTCTGGGCTGGCTGATCCTGGGTGAAAAGTTCAACTTCATGCAGTACCTGGCGGCCGCGACTGTTTTCGCCGGCGTAATCCTCAGCCAGGACTCGGGGAGTAGTCAGGTTGCGGAATCACAGATATAAGTACTGATCTAAAATACAAAATTTGAATTTAGCATTTTTTCGCAATTGAGATGGGTCTCAAGGAGGAGAGATGGATTGCATCAAAGAGAAGAACCTGCAAAATTGCAACTGCACCTATGAACCCTGCCCCCGCAAAGGCAACTGCTGCGAGTGCCTGCGCTATCACCTGAACATGCGGCAGCTGCCCGGCTGTTGTTTCCCGACGGCTGCAGAGGCCACCTGGGATCGGTCCTTTGATCATTTTGCCCGGTTGGTGCAAAGCGGCCAAGTGTAACATTGCCTAACGGTATAGGTTAATTGCTAATTTATAGTTGATGGCTTCTGTTCTTGATCAAGTGCCTTGCGAATGGTGGCCGCCAGGTCCTGCATGACGATCGGTTTCATTAAAAACCCGTTGATGCCCAGCTGTTTCATTCTACTTGGAGAAAGGGTTTCGCTGAAGCCGGTACACAGGACCACTGGGATATCCCGTCTGATTGCGCGGAGTTTTTCAACCAACCGGTCCCCCGCCAGCTGCGGCATGGTCTGATCGGTCAGGACCAGATCGTATTTTTCGGGATGGTGGCGAAAGGCGCTCAGGGCGTCCAGGCTGCTCATGCGCATGTCCACTTCATACCCGAAGGCCGTCAGCATATCGCGGGTCATCTCGATGACAATCTGGTCATCATCAATCAGTAAAATGGTTTCATTCCCATATTGAAAGGTGGGCGCTGTTTCGGCCGGTGTCGGTTCATTGTTCTCTATCATGGGGAAGTAAAGGAAAAACGTGGAGCCCTTGCCCGGCTTACTGGTGACGTCGATAGCCCCGCCGGTGCTCTTTACAATCCCGTGAACGGCCGCCAGGCCCAGTCCGGTCCCGATCCCCGGCTCCTTGGTGGTGTAGTAGGGCTCGAATATTCTCTGGAGGGTTTGGGTGTCCATACCTTGCCCCGTATCGCTGACCGTAAGCCGGACATAGGGGCCGGTACGTAGATCCGGGTTCCGGGAGACCATGTCTGCATCACCATCGACCGGTTCGATATGCACGCTCAAAATACCGCCGGAGTCCAGCATAGCGTGGGAGGCATTGGTACACAGATTCATCAAGACCTGATGAATCCGGGTGGGGTCTGCCATAACCGCGCCGCAATTCTTATCGATCTTGGTTTTAAAGGCAATGGTAGAAGGTATGGATGCCCTCAAGAGCTTCATGGCCTCTTTGGCGATCAGGCCGACCTGGACCGGCTGTAACTCTTCTTCCTGCTGCCGGCTGAAGGCCAGGATCTGGTGGACCAGGTCCCGTGCCCGGTAACTGGCCTGTAGAATGCGGTTCAGTTTTTCATTGGTCGCGTTGTCTTGCTCGGTTTTGAATTTTAATATTTCGGTGTAGCCCATAATGGCGGAGAGGATATTGTTAAAATCGTGGGCTATGCCGCCGGCCAGGGTGCCGATGGCCTCCATTTTCTGCACCTGGGATAATCTTTCCTCAGTCTGGCGGCGTTCCGAGATATCCCGAAATGAAGCCACCCGCACTGATTTGTCCATGTACCGGGTATTACGCCCTTCAATTTCAACCGGGAAAAAGGCCCCGTCTTTGCGCCGTGCCATGACCTCATACGGTCGGGTGCTGCCCGTGGCAGCTTTGCTACGCACCAGTTCCTGGTCTTCGGGAGCGATGAGGATATCGATCGAATCTTTTCCGGTCAGCTCTTGAAGGGTGTACCCGAACATATTGAAAAACGAGTCGTTGGCATCCAGGATAAGCCCCTGATCATGAAAGCAGATTCCTTCGATTGTTACCTGCGACAATTTTTTATAGCGTTCCTCGCTTTCAATCAGTGCTTCCCGGGCCAGCGTGATCTTGGTTACATCCCGAACCACGCCGCGATAACCAACCGGCTGCCCCTGATTATCCTGTATGACCGCGGCAGATACCTCCACAGGTTTTGTTTCACCGTTTTTGGCAATGATTTCATAACCGGTAAGAAAGGAAGGTTTGCCGGTTTCGAAGGCATCACTGAAGACCTTAGAGACGGCTTGCGCAGTTTGCGGAGATGTATAGTCCCGGTAGTTCATGCCCCGCAGTTCATCTGCAGGATATCCCAGAATCTCGCTCATCGAGGGATTTAAAAAGGTAAACGCGCCTTCCAGGTCAATCTCGAAATAGCCTTCCTCAATGCTGTCCAGGATGGAGCGGTATTTTTGTTCACTTTCAATTATTTTTTCAGCAGCTCGTTTGCGCTCAGTGATATCATGGCACACTTCGATGATCTGAATGATTTTTCCATTCTCATCATAGATGGGTGCGGCCACGATCTCCACGAACATATCCTCCCCGCGGGCATCCAGGTGCAGGTGTTCCATGGTCACCGGTTTTCTCACCTTGAGGATTTCATTGAGCGGACAGGGGTGGCCGCCGCCTTTGCACGGGGTGCTGCTGTTGTGGGAGATCTGGTGGCAGGGTTGGCCGATGATGCTCCCACCGGAGGGTACATTCTGCCGGGCGCGTGTATTGGCCAGGGCGATGGTGTAATCGCGGTTGATCACCATGATTTGCTCGGGAAAGACATCGATGAGGTTCTGCAGAAAAGCCTCGGATTTTTGCAGGGCCTTCTCGGCCTGGCGACGGTCGTCGATCTCCTGGATCAGATCCAGGTTGGTTTTTTCCAGGTTCCGGCGTTCGGCCTGCAATTGGTCTCCGACATGAACCGCCTGATCATACCGTCGCTTCATGGCGGAAATCATATTAGCTTTCAGCAAGATGCCCAGGAACACAAATATGGCCCCGAAAAAGAATATGATGCCGACAAACAGGTCGCTGACCAAGTCGATGTCATTAATGAAGGCATAGGCCACGGCAAGGTAGCCCAGGAGGAAAAAGCACATCAGGATATTGTGAATTTTGAAGAACCTTTGCGCCTTAGACGATTCTTCGCTTGCGACCTGGGCGAGTCTGCGATGAACGCCCCGGGAGCGGAAGATGCTGATGGCCATCACAACTGCACCGGTCAGGATCAAACCTATTGTAAGCAGATGTACCGGGTTCAATTCGGGCTCCTTTTTAGATACCTATCAGTCTCCGGCGTCGCGCGCACTGTCTCCCAAACATAAGTATCGGCATTCGTTTGTAAATCTTTATGTCTGTAACGGGCCGAATACATCAGTGTGGCGCTGGGCCTTCGCATGTTGCTTGTTTCATGGGTATTTTTGGTGTATTATCGCCGCTCTAATTGGGATGGCCTATTTAAGGGATGAATATGATTGAAAAATCAGGAATGCAGAAGCTCAGGAATTTTGATGGCAGCCGGGACTGTTTTGCCTGCGGTCCGGAAAACGAAAATGGCCTCCAGATGGACTTTTACACCGATGGCGACAGTGTCCATTCCTGGCTGACGGTTGACCGGCAGCATTGCGGGTGGCGCCAGCTGTTACATGGCGGCATCGTTTCGACAATACTCGATGAGGCGATGAGCTGGTCGGCTCACAATCTACTCCGGAAGTTGATCCTGACCAAATCGATTCAAGTCGAATTTCACCGCCCCACCTATATCGAGAAACCCTTGCATGTGGTTGGCCGGATAGCTGCAATTAACAGCGAGCGTGAGGCCGTAATTGAGGCAGTCTTAGAAAATGACGCCGGGGAAAAGTGCGCCACCGGAAAGGGCGTGTTTGCGACAATGACCCCCAAAATTGCCCGCCGCATGAAGGTCATCGACGAAGCGGTCATAGAGGCCTTCGAGGAACACTTCGACCTCTAAGAGGCCAACTCATCCATTCCCACCGGGCAAGTAGATGCCGCCCAATTCAACGAATGTCCGTTCCCAGGTGGTAGGTTTTGGTTCAGGGCAAGGCTTGAACGTTTTGAACCCGCAGGCATAGCAGACGCTACGTCGAGGATTTTACAAGAGTGCCTGCCGGGCGTAGCCTATGGCGAAGCCTGGAAAACGCGGCTCCGGGCCAACACGTCGTCGCTTCCAGCTATGCCGGGCAAGAAGATGCCGCCCAATTCAACGAGTGTCCGTTCACAGGCGGTAGGTTTTGGTTTAGGGCAAGGCTTGAACGTTTTTGAACCCGCAGACATAGCAGACGCTATTTTGATGATAGCGCTGAAGCTTCACTGCGTGCTCAAAAAAGTGAAAACGCCGCCCTGGGCCGAAAAATGCCGCCCAAAACTAGAAGTGTCCGTTCACAGGCGGTAGATTTTGGTTCGGAGCAAGGCCTGAGTGCTTTTGAGACCGGAGGCGTAGCAGACGCTACGTCGAGGATCTCATAAGAACGAAAACGCGGCTCCGGGCCAAAATATGTCGCCTGTGGACGGACACTTAGCGGGTGGCTATCGTGATGCCCGCCCCCACCATAATCGTCCCGGCCCCCCGGTTGAGATTGCGCATTGCCCGGGGTTTGGTAAAAAGCACCCGGGCCCGGGCCGCCGAATAAGCGTAGAACCCCAGGGTCAGGGCCAATACAACCACCACAAGCCCGGCGACAATACAAACATCCCCAACCGTGAGCCGGCCAAGATCCATAAAGGTCGGTAAAAAACCGGCGTAAAACAAAATGACTTTGGGATTGCCCAACGTAATAAACAGGCCGCCCAGTATCCGCTGTTTCCCGGATTGCTGATTCGCTACATCCTGTTCATCGGGCGGGACTGGTTTGGTCAGCCACAACTTGATACCCAGCCAAATCAGGTAACCGCCGCCCGCCAGCTTGACGACCACAAACAACTCTCCCAGCGTGCGGGCCAGGGTGGAGAGGCCGTAAACGGCCAGCAGCAAAAATACCAGGTCGCCGGCGACGATGCCGCCTATGACGTCCAAAGCCGAACGGAATCCGCCGGGGCCCGGACTGGCGGCCAGGATGAACATGGCGACGGCAAAAGCAAGGGCTGATTCGATTGTCATTGGTTCTCCCTGGCTAATAGGGCCGCGATCTTTTCGATGTGGCGATTGTCCGTGCCGCAACAGCCGCCCAGGATGCGGGTCCCGAACGTCCGGTGAATTTGTTGCAAAAGTTCGGCGAATGGTTCGGGCTCTGTAGTGTCCAGGTAGGGCAGGTTTTCGAGCTCCTCCGGGCTCTTGGAAGAGGTGTTGGCCTGGATTCCGATGACGCGCTCGGACAGCTTATCGTCTGCGCGTGTTTCCGCGGCTAAGGCCTCCATAAACACCGCTGGGTGGACGCAGTTGACCATGTAGAAAATAGGCGCCTGGTCGGTTCCGCTATCGATCCGGGCAATGGCTTTATGCAGGGGAGTACCGTCAAGAACGGTGCCGTCCGGCCGGATGACAAAACTTAGCACACTCGGTATGCCGGTTCGGGCAATGGCCCGGGCAATACCGAGGGCTTCGGAAACAGCCGGCAGGGTCGCAGCTTTGATAAAGTCCACCCCACTGGCTGCCAGGGCTTCCGCCTGCGGCAGATGGAATCTCTCAGCTGCCTGAGTTGTGAGCGTTTCTTGGGGATTATAGGCATCGTTGCAGCAACCAAGTAAGCCGGCTATGAAAAGGCGCTCTTGATAGGAATCGTAACCGGCGCAGATGTCTTTTAGAAATGCAACGCAATCAGAGTTGAGCTTGTCAACCGGGCCGCATCCTGCTCTTTCCGTTCGCTCGGGATTTGCCCGCCAGGTGGGGGCCAGAGTCAGCATGGGCAGGTTATGCCGTTGACCGATAGACAGGTACTGCCGGTATATATCCGCCAGCACCCGGCGCCCCTTGTCGGAATAGATCAGGCCGGCGTGGGCAATGTGCGGGTCCAGGTCAACGTCGGGATTGCGCCGCACCCTTTCCACCATGGCGCCCTCGGTCAGGACCGGCAGGCCGGATTGAATGGTCTCTATGAATGTCATCTTACCCCCATGCCACTTATTTTGACGCTGTATTGATAGGCCGCATGCGTCTAAAAGTCAACTCCGCGCAATTTACGGGGCTCGCAATAGAGCGCCGCCTGCTTGGCAAGCGTTTAGGGGAAAATTGGGGTGGTCGAACACTTGTGGAAAAAACAGTTTGACAATACAACGGTTGTTGTATACAACAGTTGGCAAAACAAACTGACCGGATGGATGGTGGGCGCTTTCCCCATATAGGTTTCCGGTCGAGTGATCAGCGGGGGAATCATGCAACAGACGGATGTTCGCGATTTCAGGCGGGATTTAAGAAAGTTTGAAAGGCTGGTCGGTTCCCAGCAAAAAGGCAACACCTGTTGCAGCGGGGTGACCCTGGCCCAGTGCCATACGATATTGGAAATGGAGCATCTCGGCAAGACTACAGCGGGTGAACTGGCTCAGAGCCTGGGGCTGGACAAGAGCACCCTCAGCCGCACAATTGACGGGCTTGTGAATATCGGACTGATTTCCAGGGTGCCGCATCCATCCGACCGGCGCTATACCTGGCTGGTGCTCACCGACCAGGGGCGGGCGACCTGCGATGAAATCAACCGCCTGAATGATCTTTACTACGGTCAGGTTTTTGAGGCGATTCCGAAAAAGGAGCAGGCCGGTGTTTTGCGGGCATTCGGTCTTCTGGTGGCTGCCATGACCGGCGCGCACCTGGGCGAGGATGCCGTACTGGCCTGTCCCACGGATTAGCATCTGTTTTGTCGGGTTAGGAAATTTGCATGTGCCTTCCCCCTCCCCCAGCCCCTCTCGCGAGGGGAGGGGGCTGTTTCATTGTATTAACAAGGAGCAGAACCATGAGTTCAAAAGCATATTTTGACGAAGTCGCCGGAGATTGGAGCAATATGCGCAAGGCATTCTTCTCAGATGCCATCCGGGACAAGGCGTTCGCCGTTGCCCGGCTTGAAGCGGGAAAAACAGCAGCCGATATCGGGGCCGGGACCGGTTTCATCTCCAGGGGGTTGGTTGCCGCAGGGATGAATGTTATTGCCGTGGACCAGAGTGCTGCAATGTTGGCGGAACTGAAAAAGCAGTTGAGACCCAGCAGCGCGGTTGATTGCCGCCAGGGTACGGCTGAACTATTGCCCATCGCGGATGAGCAGGTGGATTATGCGTTTGCCAACATGTACATCCATCATGTGGAAAAGCCGTCCGGGGCGCTCAAAGAGATGGCCCGTATTCTCAGGCCGGGCGGCCGCCTGGTGGTCACGGATCTGGATCAGCACGAATTTGAGTTTTTACGCCGGGAACAGCACGATCGGTGGATGGGCTTCAAACGCGAAGATGTTACGGCCTGGTTAGAGGCTGCGGGGCTTGTGAATGTCAATGTGGAAAACGCCGGAGGAAACTGCTGCGCGACATCCTGCGAGGCGTCCGCACAGGCGGCGGTATCCATATTCGTGGCCTCGGGCGAGAAGTCATGCTGACCCCCGCACAGAGAAGCAGAGCATATTTTGAATCGGGCCTCTACTGCGCCGAAAGCGTGCTGAAGGCGATTGCCGATGACGGCGGCATCTCTTCCAAGCAAATACCACGGATTGCGACCGGGTTCTGTGGCGGCATGGCCCTCACCGGGGGGGTGTGCGGTGCCTTGACAGGCGGGATTATGGCCCTGGGACTGCTCTACGGCCGCGACAGCGGTGCTGAATCCCGGGACAGGGTTTACGACCGTACCCAGCGCTTGATTGAAGCTTTCGAACACCGGTTCGGGTCGACCAACTGTACCATCCTGCTGGGCTGCGATATCAGCACCCCGGAAGGATTGGCAACCTTTGAAAGCAAAGGACTAGCGCAGTCCATGTGTCTGAAATTGACCGAGAAGACAGCCGGCCTGGTGGATATGATCATCCGTTGCCGATATGCAGCTTAGTCGTGAGAGACCGGTTTTCTTTCAAAGATAAGCTGCCAACCATGGCACTTTCCAACGATTTGTTCCGAATGATAAGCCCTGTCATTCTGAGGAGTGAAACGACGAAGAATCCCTTTCAGTGAAAGCTAACCTTTGCATGTGGGGGACTCTCCCGGCCGTCGTAGCTGCGCTACTATGGCGGAGTCGGCTCGCTAGGCTCAGAGTGACAAAACATCGGAATAGATCAATGACCATCGGTATTTCTGTTTACTGGGCGGCCTTGTCGATATCGATGATTTTGCCGTGCGAGTATTCCGTAGTTTCGTAACGAGTGATCGCCATCAATTTGCGCGTGATGTTCCCCATGCGGTCGATCTGTTTTTTATGGCCTCGAGCCTTGAGAATTGAGGGTCGCCGGGCTCAATTTCCATCAAGATGATTTCAGAGTAGCCCGAGATGGCCTGCATGGGCTGGTTCAGTTCGTGGCACACCGCTCCCGCCATTTCCATAACCCCCTGGAGTTTTTCGTGCTGGCGCAGTTCGGTTTCAGCCTGCAGGCGGTGTGTGATTTGCCGATTCAAAAGGAACATGCTGATACCGATACCGGCAATTCCGATCAGCCAGATCAATCCGTCGATGACTGAAAAAACGAAAAAGCCCTTTTTTTCAATGGTCACAAAAGGTGAGAGCGGCACAGCGACACTGATGCCCCCGCGAACATCGCCAACCTGGTAGCCCTGCTCAGCGTGGCATTTCAAGCAGCCCGCCTCGGTTACCAGCGGACGCATCAGGCGCATATAGGTTTCCCCGTTGACCATATCAAGCGAACTAACTTCCGGGACGCCCTTCTCGAAACTTTTCAAAGCCTTCGCTTCCCAGGCGTCGGGCGCATTCTCCGGCCGGATGGGATTCAAGCTGGTGATATGTCCCTGAACACCGTAGTCTTTCTGGGCTATCTCATGCACCTGCCGGGTCATGTAGGCCGGGTTGATCTTGGTCAGTTTCCGTCCTGCAGGTGTGGTAATATCCCGCTCGGCCACTTTTAGATAGGGATTGGGCGGGGTCGCCGCGGTCACAGGAACATAGACCCCGCCATGACCGGCGTTCCACCGGCGGTAGAGCACATCCTTTTCGAAAGCTGCCCGCGCTTGAATACGGGCAGCTTCAAATGTGCCGGATTTCTCGGCGTTATAGTTCCATAGCAATGCCAGAACGATGAACAAGGTCCAGACCAGGGCAATGCCCAGGGCATAATATTTGAGTTGGATCGGTCTGGTGGTTGCCGCGGTATTGTTGTCAGCCATGATCCAAGCATCCTTCAGTTAAGTTTTCGTCCCGTATGTGGATTGGTGGTACCTGGAAAAATATTATAACAGGCAGCTGAGATACTTGCCAGTTTATCCTGTTTTTGGTTGACAGGCCCTGGCATTGCAAATATACATATACTCCCTATATGTATATGAGGAGGTAGCGATGGCTTTATGTGGAGACGATCATGGAAAAGTGATTGCCCGGATCAACCGGATTGAAGGCCAGGTGCGTGGCCTGAAAAAGATGGTGGCCGAGGACCGTGACTGCCTGCAGGTACTGAAACAGATTGCCGCCGCCAGCGGGGCCATGCGGTCTCTGGGCGGGGTCATCCTGGAAGACCATTTAAAAGGCTGTGTGGCCACGGCTATCCAGGAGCAGGACAATGCCGCGGAACTGATTACCGAGGTGGTCGATATTTTTAACAAGTTCAGCAAATAGGATTTCAGTTCATGATTGGACGATATGCGAAACTGGGCGTTTACCAGGAACTCCTGCGGTTGAGAGATTTTTACATTTCATTTGCAGCGGCGGCCCTGGCGTTGATCAGCTTTATCATCGATTACGGTAATGCAGCCCCAAGTTTTCTGGGCAACATTCTGGCCCTGGTATGCGTGGCCTTTAACGGGCTGCCGATAATCTGGGGGGCTGTCAAAGGACTTATCAACAAGGAAGTCAACGTAGATGAACTGGTGAGCCTGGCAATTATTGCCAGCCTGATCCAGGGCGAATTTCTGGCGGCGGCGGTAGTGAGTTTCGTCATGACCCTCGGTGGGCTGATCGAGCAGGTCACGAGCGAATCGGCGCGCAAAGCCATCCGCTCCTTGATCGGCATTGCTCCGCAAACTGCAACTGTGGTGGTCGGTGAATTCGAAAAGGAGGTTCCCATCGAAGAAGTGTCCGTGGGTGATCTCATCCTGATCAAGCCCGGCGATCGAATTCCGGTGGATGCTAAGATCGTCGCCGGTGTTTCGGCTGTCGATGAATCGGCCATGACCGGAGAGCCGTTGCCTGTTGAAAAGCGGGTTGGCGACATGATCCTGGCCGGGACCATGAATCACAATGGGGTGATAAGGGCGCACACGGTAAAAGTAGGCCAGGATACCACTCTGGGCAAAGTGATCAAGCTGGTCAGTGAAGCTGAAAAGCATCGTCCGGAGGCTGTCCGCCTGATCGACCGCTACGCCACCTGGTTTACGCCGACAATCCTGGCCTGTGCCGCAGCTACCTATCTGTTTACCGGGGACATCGACCGGGCCGTGGCCGTTCTGATCGTCGGCTGCCCGTGTGCCTTGATCCTGGCCGCGCCCACGGCCACTGTGGCGGCTTTGGGGCGCGCGGCCAAATCCGGCATCCTGGTCAAGGGCGGGCAGTACCTGGAGCGGATTGCCGCGGTCAAGGCGGTTTTGTTCGATAAGACCGGGACCCTCACAATCGGGGAGCCCCAGGTGGCGGAGATTACCTGCGCCCGGAATTTCAGCCGGGAAGAGGTGCTGGCCAGTGCAGCCAGTGCCGAACAGCATTGCACCCATCCGTTGGCGCGGGCAATCCTGAAAGCGGCGTACTATGCACGGGTGGCCATCCGGGGCGCCGAAAACGCGTTTCACGAAATTGGTCTGGGCGTGCGGGCCATGGTGGATGGTACTCTCGTGGAGGTCGGCGGTTTTTCAACGGCTGAGAGTACCGCAGTCTTTCCCGGTCATCTCCGCAAGGCTTTGGACGATTCCGTATCCCAGGGTGTTACCCCTCTGGTGGTCTACCGCGATAAAGCCCCGGTGGGGCTGATCAATGTCACCGACCAGGTCCGGCAAACGGCTTCCAGGACCGTTCAGGGTTTTGCCGATCTCGGTATTCACGAGATGGCCATCTTGTCCGGCGACCATGAAAAGGCCGTGCGCCGGGTCGCGGAAGCGGTAGGTATTCGGGGGGTGCATGCCAAGTTGCAGCCCCAGGATAAAGTGGACATCATTACCGGCTACCAGGACCGGGACCTGCCGGTCCTGTTCGTAGGCGACGGGATCAATGATGCCCCGGCCCTGGCGTCTTCCCAGGTGGGGGTGGCCATGGGCGCCGCCGGAACCGATGTGGCCTTGGAAACCGCCGACATCGCCCTGACCCACGATGACATTTCCAAATTGCCCTGGCTCATCCGGCTGTCCCGCCGGATGCTTGCTATCATCAAAATCAATATCGTGTTCGGCTTGGCTTTCAATGCCCTCGCCGTGGTTGCCAGCGGGATGGGCTGGCTGACACCGATCATGGCAGCCATCGTCCACAACGTGGGCAGTGTGCTGGTGGTACTGGCGTCGGCGAGTCTGGCGGTCTTTCCTGAATCGGATAGTAACCTCTGATGCTTTTCAGGTATTATCCCCCACGACGTTTAACGCTTTGTCGTTCCACACAAAAATTGCCGGCGTACTATTCTTTTTGCTGCGTTGGGGCTGCGATCAGGAGCCGGCAAACCATCTCGTTATAACCAGCCAGGGGCAGTTTTATAACCCTTATGTGCCTGATTATCCTCAAATGAATGTTTTCTGCTTGACCAAAAAGTCCAAACAGGTAATATAGGAATTATCCAATTATAATCGCACAGGCGCTATCGCAAAAAAGACTCTTTGCGGTAGTTCCTACTCAGCCGAGGGGGGCACTATGGAAATGACCCAGCCGGAAATCATCCAGGTTCTCAGGCGCAGGACCGGGCTCAACCAGGGAACCTTCGGGTCCCGGTCATTCAATACCAGTTTTGAGTCAGGTCGCACCAAAGTTAAAAAGATCGAACTGGGCAAGCAGATCCCAACCTATGAAGATTTGAAAAAAATGGCGGGAGTGCTCGGCGTTTCTATTGGTACCCTGATGCCGGAAACGGATGCCGAGGCCATTCAAAGCATGCCGGCCGTGGAAGGGGTGGTGCTATCAAAAGAGGTCCTTAACCTGTATCCCGGTCTGGAGACCTACGCCGAGATGTTAAATAATGCCGCCAAACTGGGCGACGCCGAACTCATTGACTACATTTCAGAAAAGATTGCAGCCCTGCTGACAACCGCGGGGGCGGCTGTCGCGGTTAACCAGTAAAAAGGTGCACCGGGGGGAGTCAAATGAACGAAAACTACGATCTTTACATGCAATTGCTCTTGGATGCCCACAAGGTGGAAGATAAACCACTGGCCCGTATGGTTCAGAAACGGCTTAAGCCCCATTTGAAAAACGGCCGGGGGCGATGCAAAAAAATAATTCCCTTTCCGGCGGCACCGGTGTTTTGTACCGAGACCGAACCGGCCATTTTCGGACAGGAGCCGCAGTTTTTGACAGGACTGTCCCAGATATTTATTTTCCTCGGCTTTACCGGGATCTTGATTTTCTATCCCTTCATGGCCTGGTTTTTTATGCCCTAGGTAACTGTTTGCATAGCCAAACAGGTAAGTCCTACAAGCAGTTAAAAATATAGAGCCGGACCCGGTGGTCCGGCTCTTGTCATTTTAAGCGTTCGACTGATTTTATTGCAGCGCTTTCCGGAAAACCGGCAGCATCTGTTCCGAAGTTTAGCTCGGCTATTGGTCACGGAGATACTCTTTTATAATGGCCCTGACGTTCTGGCGGATACCGCCCACGGCTGCGTTATAGCTTACGGCCCGACCCGTATGCGACTAGCGCTTATCATTTTTAAAATCGTAAATATAGACATCCACAAATGCAGACGTGTCGATTTTCGCGGCAATAAGGACTCCAAAATCGACGCCCAGCGACTGCCCCATTTTCTTGACCTGTTCCCAATCCGGTTCATACCATGAAAAGATGGTTTTTTTGGTCCATATTTCCTTTTCAGTTTTTACCAATTCCTCAAATATGTTCACTTTATCGGGCAAGTTGCCCGATTTACGGTAAGAGTGGGTGAATTCGATCTTGTCAATGTCTTCATTGATGGACCAGATACTATTAACCGTCTTGCGTTGGAACTTGTCCTGCTTGCCACCCCAGGCAATGGTGGCCTTCATCGGAAACAGGGCCATTTTGTATACGGGCGGCCTTGCCATACCGGGATTCAAGACACGTGGGGCCACGGCTGCTTGTATCATTGGTTTTTCGGTTTCGGGTTTCTTTTTCTGCATTTCCTCAAGCTGCGCTTTCAAACGGGCATACTCGATCGCCTGCTTTTGCTTCTCTATCTCATGCCGCTCAGCTTCCAGGGCCTTTTCGCGGGCCAGCTGTTCCTTTTCAAGGGCCAGCCTTTGCTTTTCCAGCTCGAAACGTTGACGCTGAAGTTCCATCTCCGCGGCCGCGACCGCAGATTTCTGTTTAGCTTGAGTTTGCGGTTGTGTTTTAGCTGCCAGCGCGGCTTTGCGGACGGCTTGTTCTTTTGCCCAGGCGGCATTATAGAGAACAAATTGACCATCCTGATCCATGGGTGTTTTCAGCCGGCCCACGTTAGGTCGCTGATCACCGATTTCGGTTACTTTGGTCCAAACCCGGGTGTGAAAAAGGTTTTCCAGGTCGATCACCTCCCGGTTGTTTTTTTGCAGGGCCTCGATCAGATAGTAGGCAAACAGACTGTGGCCATCGGCTCCGCCGTCGGCCACGGGTTCAACGCCACCCGATGAAATGACCTGGCGCGAACGCAGAGCCGCTTTCTGGGCAAGTTTTTCACGGTACTTTCGGTCATCCAGTGACATTAAAGAGGGGCCGCCGCGCAGCATGGAGCCGCTGTAGCAGGAGTCGGCGATGACCACGACATTCTTGGCTTGCAGCTTTTCGGAGCTGAGTACCGCTTTGATGTAGGAGTTGGCGACCCAGGTGCCGGGATCTTTCAACTCGCCTTCGACCGGCACCCAGTAACCATCGCCGGTAAAATCATCCAGCTGGCCGTGGCCGGCGTAGTAGACAAAGAGGTTGTCGTCTTTGTCCATGGATTGGGCCAGGTAACGCAGATCACGGATAATCTGGAGCCGGCTGGCCTGGTGGTCGGTGCGCAGGATAACGTTCTTTTGATCGAACCCGTAACGGGTCACCAGTGTATCGCGAATGACAGTGGCATCCTTGACTGCGGTTTGCAGTCGGGGCCATTTGGCGTAGTCGTTGATGCCGATGATCAGCGCGTGGTAGGCACCCCAGTCTCCTGAGACCGCCTGGTTGGATGAGATGGCCAGGCCTCTTTGCTGGGACTGGGCATGCGCCAAAGCGCTAAAAATGACTACCAGTGCAACAACAATTGCGTAGAAGCGGGCTTTCATTACAGGTCCTCGTCTCTTCAAATGGTATGTTCAATAGGGTAGGGAAGCTGAGCCGACATGTTATTACAAGATAGGCTAAATGGCAAGTCAGCGGCTGACCTGAAGCGTTCAAAACCGGATAGGATCCGTGCGCTTAACCAGGCAGTTGCGCAGCGTGTCTAATGCCGCAGTGCTCCGTCAACCGACCTTTTTGCCAGGGGGGGGCGGCGTTCCTGGCGCCGCTTGAAATAAAGGTAGGCCCCCAACCCAAGGGCAATGGTTGCGAGGCCGCACAGGGCCGGGACCGGACGGCTTTTTACCGAAAACCAGATAATCCATAAGTTGCCGGCAATGAAAACCAGGGGTGTGATCGGATAGCCGAAAGTGCGATAGCCGTTAGTGGGGGCACCCTTTTTAAGTCTGAGACGTACCAGGCCGACAACTGTCAGCATGGCAAACAGCGAGAGCGTGAAGCCGATGTAGATCAAGAGTTTTTCGTAGGAAGCGGTCACTATAAGAAGGATCGCAATACCGGCTTGCAAAAATATAGAATGGGCCGGGGTATGCCGGGCTTTACTGACCCTGGCAAAAAGTTCGAAGAATATTTTATCTTTGGACATGGCATAGTAAACGCGGGGACCGGTCATGATCATTGCGCTGAGCACGGAAAGCAAGCCCACCGCGATGGCACCGCTGACAAGCTTGCTGATATTCTCGCCAAATAGCGATACCGCGGCCCGGGCCCCCACATCGACGGATCCGCTCATCTGTTCCGGGGTGAGCGCGTAAATGTAGACCACATTCAACAGCAGGTAGAGACCGGTAACAAAGATGGTACCGACAAGCAGAGATAGCGGTATGTTTCGGCGGGGATTATTTATCTCTCCGCCGATGTAGGCCGAAGCATTCCAGCCGGCGTAGGCAAAGGAGATAAATATCAGGGAGATGGCGAACTTTTCAGCAAGACCGGCTGCAGGTTTGGTTTCCAGTAAAAAGTTGGCGGCGGTTCCATTTTCAGACAGAAAGCCGGCGGTGATGAAGGCTACGACAAGACCGACCTTGAAAATCGTCAGCAGGTTCTGGACGCGACTGCCGACCTTCAGGCTGTGGTAGTGCACCACCGAAAAAAGAATGACGACGCTGATGGCCACCAGGCTTTGCAGGGATATGGAAACCACCGGGATACCCATTATCGGAAGGACCCATGGGGGGGACGCTGGAATAGAAAGCATCTGAAAAGCATAGATGGCAAAGGCGATGGCGGCCGCTGCAATGGGGGCCGAAAAGCCGACTACCAGAGATATCCAGCCGGATAAGAACCCCATCCACTTTCCGAATGTTTCCTTCAGGTAGATATACTCACCACCGGCCTGGGGATACCGGCTGCCCAGCTCCCCATAGCACAGGGCACCGCACAGGGCGAAGAGACCCCCGGCAGCCCAGCAGATGAGCATGGCTGTTGGGCTGCCCAATTCCCTGATGACAAAACCCGAGGTAGTAAAGATGCCGGTTCCCACCATGTTGGCGATGACCAGGATCGTGGCGGTGAAGAAACCAATTTACCGTTTGAGCTCTGAACCATTCAAGTTATTCTTCACGGGGCTCCCGTTTGGGCTGCAAGTGGTTTCTGGATTGATGCTGCCGGTGTGGTGAGGAGTTTGCATTACCATCAGCCCCAATAGGTTCATTAGTACTCAAAAGGACATATGTCAAGCTTTTTGGGGGCACCGACAGCCCCGTATCTGGTTACTCGTCGGCCGGCAGATTGATGGTAGCCGAGTATCCCAATACCCGGTTGGTATTCTCCAGCTCTTTTTTGCTGGCGTGTTCGGGACCGGGTAAGTCCTGAGCCGGTTCCGGAGCAGGCTGGCCGAAATTGGAGAGAAGTTCTGATTTTACGAGGGCAAACATTCGTTTTAGCAGGATATCAATCGAAACTTTGGGAAATTTGCCGGACAGCTGGCGGCCGCTGCTGGAAAGGTCGTCGATTTTTTGCCTGAGGCGGATCAGCTCCTTCAACTGGCTGACCAGTTTTTCACTTCCGGTACGCTTTTTATAGCCGGCCTGGAGTCGCTGCAGTTCTGCAAGGCTGCTTTTTTCAAGGCGTCGGCGAACATTCCCCTTTTGGAAGGCCGCCTGATTAACGAGCAGTTTTTTTAGCTGCTGGTTGGCTTGGCGCCATTCGTCTTTGATGTGCGCCAGCAAGCGTTGCTGAATCTTGTCGGGAATATACGCATGGACTGATTTCAGCCGGTTGTGGTGGAGCTTGAATTTTTCCCGGGTTTCGACAGCGGCGTTGTCCTGGAATTGCCGTGAGAAGTGGAGGAACTTTTTTTTCAGGTTTCCTTTGCGGGCAGCGGTCTGCATGACAGATTTCATCATCATGGGTATCTGGTAAGCAGTCCCTTTGAAAAGGGGATCCCCGGTCACGGCGCCAAAGATAATGGCGATCATGGCATACCAGTCCTGCAGGTGGTAAACCTGGGCCAGGTCATTGCCCAGCCCTTTCAAAAGCTTGTTGGGAAAAAAATGACTGGGCGTACAATAGAGCGGCGTGCCGCCTAATTGGGGCTGCTGTATCTCACCGTTTTCCGCAGGGTTGAGATCCACGGCCGTTTCCAGGTCGATAAGGCCGATGGCATAATTTTTAGCGGAAGTCAGAAAGTGGGGATAATCTTCCGGATTGCCGGCCACAAGCAAGTTGTCCGGTTTCAGGTCGCGTAAACTGATCTGCTTTTCTTCCAGCCAGGCCAGCAGGTTGAGCAGATTGGTAACCATGTTGCCCATAAGGGGACGGCTGCGTTGGAAAAGTCGTTGTTCCGTATAATGACGCATCATTTGCTGGTAGCGCTGTTTGAGCATGGCGTCAGCCGTATCCGCCCGGTCAAGCCGGTCTTTGAAAAGTGCTTTAAACTGCGGGGAGCCCTTCAGGTTGCCCAGGCCGGAATCCCGGCCGGCCATGAATCCAAGGTACAATTCCTTTATGTTCCAATCCGAAAGGGAAACTTGCTCTTCCGTCTGGGCGCCGGCACCGTCCAGTTGATCCCGAAAGGTCTCGTAGGCTTTATGCAGCGCCGGCCACAATTCAGCGCCCCGGGAACCGTATTTGCCTTCGAATAGTGCCAGGTCAGTCAGAATCTCGACGTCCGCCCGGACCTCTTCGTGCAATCCGGCTTCCACAGCATGAAAACCATCCACTACATGGCTAAGAAAATAATAGCGCGCAAGGTCCATGAAGAACACATAACTGCCACCGATCGTCAAATAGCGCTGATTGTCAGGGAATTTGCGCAGCCAGCGCACGTAACGGCCTTCCAATTGAGAGGGGGGAATGTTCTCGGCATCCGGAAAGCCGTGGATCCTGCTTAGAATGACCGCCAAGTTGGGAATTACACAGACCCTGGGGGCCAACCGCTGCATGATTTCCGTTTCCGCCTGCACCCGGGCAATATACTCCTCGAAATCGGTTATGGGGGCCGGCGGGATTTTAATGACCATGTGGGTATCGAAGATGACGTAAAAACATTGACTCTTACTGCCGGTTCCCTCGCCGATGGGGGCCAAAGACATGCGCCGGGACTGCCATTTGCCCTCATGGAGAACCTTGAGATTGAGAACCTGTCCGTGCCAGCCATCTTTGCGGGGTGCTTTTTCGATTTCCGCCGGTGCAGAGGCCGGTGCGCCCAGTTTCTTTTTATACAGGCTGAGAAAAAGGCTCTCCACATCTTAAAAATCCGCCAGGCGCACGAACATATCGTCCGCCGCAGCGTCGGTTGCGGTGGCATTTCTGCGGCGGTGTTCGCGCCAGCCTCTGACCCCCAGCAAGAACAACAGCAGACCGAGAAAGCCGCCGGCAATAATCGGCAGGTGCGGTTTAATCCGCAGAACAAACGGGTGTTGCGCAGCGCCGGACCAGGCAGGGGGCAGTTTCAGATTGGACAGTCTGGCAATAGAGTCATGCAAATGAGCGGTGAGCAGTGGTTGATAGCAGTTCGGGTCCGTCAGCGAACCGGTTACGATTTGCTTTACAAGACGGCTTTCAATTGCCTGGATCGTGATTCCCTGTTTGTAAAAAACCCTTTCATTCGAAGACCACACCTCATCGGCCGTAAATGAATCGCCGTTTCTCAGGATCAGTAGGCTGCCTTGCAGGCCCTGGTGCGCCCACCAGAACAGCAAACCCAGGCAGGTAACTGTAAGCAGCCACCATTTCCACCGTTTCATTGTTCACCCGACAGGTAGTGCGGTTATAGTTTCTTTACATGTTGTGACAGTGCAACGCGATTTCACTATACTGGGTGCGCACTTTTTTTTCAAATAATTGCTGTTGGATGGTCCAGAACCCATCTCAAAAAAGTCTTTTGGCTCAAACTTCAGCCTTCGCTTAAGCTCCGGCCGACAGGCTTCGTTGGGCGTTCGGTTCAAGTCCTCGAAATACTATAGTATTCCTGCGGGTTGAACCTCACGGCCGCCTGGATTTTGAACCAAAATCCATTCTTGAGATAAAAGCTTGAAGGCAAGAGACGGCGGGTCTTGGGGTCTCATTACTCAGGTTGGATATTTTGAAGCTCGATGATGTTGCCTTCCGGATCGGAGACGTACCACATGGTCAAAAGACCCACCCCGGCTATTTGCCGCACCGTCAATTCACCCACGGGATGTCCGCCGGCCTGGAACACATCGTCAGCTGTCTCTGCAACATTGTCCACCGCAAAGGCAATGTGGGCGAATCCAGGGGTATGCGGGGTCAGCGGGCGACCCTCCGGGCCGGCGTCATACTGGAAAATTTCCAGGGTCGGGCCGGTTTCACGGCCTCCGGGCAGGCGCATGTGGATGCCGGTAATCCGGGCAGCGTCCACCCCGGTCGCTTTGTCCAGCCAGCTGCCGGACAGGTCCCGCGCGGGCGGCACTCTTTTGCAACCAAACACAGATTCATAAAATGCCGCCAGGCGGCGCCAGTCCTTGGCAATCAGGTTGACGTGGGTGAATTTCATCGCTGCTCCAAACCCATCTCAAAAAAGTCTTTTGGCCCAAACTCGGCGTTGGGCGCGAATATCAAATCCTCGAAATACTATCTGTATTCCTCCGGTTTGAGATTCGCGGCCGCCTTAATTTTAAGCCAAAATCCATTTTTTTAGATGGGTTTCATCATTTAAGTAGTTGATGAATAAACCTCTGCATGGCTTCCAGAGTCGCCTGCTCCTGCTCGACGTGGGGGGCGTGACGACAATCCGGCAGCAGCAGGGTTTGGGTCTGTGGACCCGTTTTTGCCGCTATCGCTTCTATCTGGGCCGCGGTACCGTACTGGTCGTCCGCGCCATGGATGGCCAGCATGGGGACCTTGATGCCCGGCAGGCACGCCTCGATGTTCCACTGCATGAAATCCGGATGCAGCCAGACGTCATTCCAGCCTCGAAAGGCAAATTTCGTGTTGGCCCCGTGATATTTCTCCAATTTCTGCCGTAAGTCGTGGTGCTCGTATTGCGTCCGGGCAAGTTCAATCGAGTCCACCGACAGCTGTTCGCAGAACACATGTGCCGCTGCGGTGATCAGGCCCCGCAGGGGGGCGGCGGGTGTGCCGCCGGCAAAAATGATGGCAATGGATCCGCCGTCAGAGTGCCCCACCAGGATGCAGTCTTTGATTCCGGCGGCCGCTAACACCCGGGGCAACACTTCCAGCCCTTCGGTGTGCATGAAACGGATTGGCCGCGGCAATTCGCAGGGGTCCGACTTGCCATAGCCCAGCCGGCTGTAGACAAAAGCGCCGCATCCGGTGGCAGCCGCCAGCTTAGCGGGGAAATCACGCCAGAGCTCCACGCTGCCCAGGCCCTCGTGCAGGAAGACCAGGGTGGGCGCCTCGTTCGGACCAGGGCCGTGCCAGGCAAATTCAAGTTTATGACCTGCGACCTGCAAGTGTTGGGTCAAGATTGCATACCTTTCATACGAACCGGCATTTTTACTTTTCGCCGGAAGGTTTGTATACCGGGTTTGCGTTGAAAATGGAAAAGATGCGATCTACACCGGCAGTCGGACGCACCGAAGCCGGCACAGGGAATGCGGGTATGGCGAGATTGCCGGATAACCTCCGCCCAGAAGCACTCCGCTTTTTCCGGGTGCAAGGTGTACCAGATTTCCACCAGTTCGGCAAACCGGCGCAGGTAGTCGATGTGCCAGCGGCTGCGCTTGCGTCGGGTAATATGCCGACCCAGTCTGGACCGCAGGCCGCCATGGCCGAAAGCACTGCCGATGTAAATGTAAAAACCGGCCGGGAAATCAGTTGAATTCAACCGGCCAACGGAAACAGTCCGCTCCTGGTCGAGTTTCAAAATGAGGGCGTAGGTGCCTGAGTGATTCTCCATCTCGGCGGGGAGCGTCTTCACAACTGAATCCTCAGGAAAGGTAGAGCTGCTGTCTGCGCAGGATCGCCGGCAGAATCTCGAAATGGTCGAAGGGGGGCATGATGCAGGCCCCGGCAAATTGTTCCCGGGCAATGCCCAGCATATCGCGGGCATTGTGGACCCCGGCATCAATCGGATCGGCGGCTTCCGCCATCTGCTTGCGCACATGTTGGGGCACGGCGATACCGGCAACCTTTTCATGTAAAAAAACGGCGTGCCGGGGGGTCCGGAGGGGCAGAATCCCCAGGATTATGGGGATTTTGATGTGGGCGGTGGCGTTGGCCAGGCGTTGAGCCGATATCCGGTCGTACACCGGCTGGGTTACGGCAAACTGGGCACCGGCATCCTTTTTTCTCTCCAGACGGCGGACAGCCTGCCCGAGGCCATCTTTTTTTTCCGGATGCGTATCGAAAACCACGCCTGTGTAAAGACCGCTGTTGCGAGCCATCTCCACCAGGTCATACACGTTTATATCTTTCACCATGGTCGTCCGGGCCCGGTCGCCCAGAGCCACGAAATCGCCTGTGGCGCATAAGACAGTCCGCAGTCCCAGGGCCTGTGCTCCCCAGAGTTCGCCCTGGAGGCTGATTACATTGTGGTCGCGGATGGTGCAGTGCAAAATGGCCTGGCGGCCGGTGCGCTGCTGGATCAAGGTACACAGGGCCATGGCGCTCATGCGCGCTTTGGCCACCGGGTTGGTGGCGACACTGAAACCGTCTACCGGCAGATCCTCGAGCGCAGTGAGCGTTTCCAAAAGGGGACCGGGGTCCGCACCCGCCGGCGGTACGACTTCCACCGTGGTAATAAAACGGTTCGTGTCCATCAGGCTATTTTCAAACGGCGGTCCGGTGACAGTCTTTTCAGTCATCATTGATTTCTCCCTAGGCTTTTTTGCTGCAGGGTTCTATTCATTTATTTCCAATACTCCCTGGCGCTTTCGATTCAAAACCAGCCGGGTGACATCCGGCCGGGAGTAGTGCCCGGAAGGATCGAAGTTCTGCCTTTCACGCCTGACCAGCGCATGGTCGAGCGTCGCTGTGAAAAGGCCTTCGGTGTTCACCTGGGGTTCCAGAACCCACTGACCATCCGGACCGGCCAGGCAGGAACCGCCGTTGGCCAAAATGTCGGCCGCATGGGCGGTGATCTGGTCATTCACCGGCACACCGGGATCCATATCGCTTTGGCGCATCAGGCCCGAAACGGACAGGACATACGAACGGGCTTCCCGGGCGATAAAGCAGGTGATGTCCTGGGTGTTGTGCAGGCCGCCGGGCCAGATGGCTACATGCAAGTCTTCGCCCTGGGCGTACAGGGCGCTGCGGGCCAGCGGCATCCAGTTTTCCCAGCAGTTCAGGCCGCCCACCGTGAAAACCCCCAGGGCATGCACCCGCAGCCCGTGGCCGTCACCGGGAGACCAGGTCAGCCGTTCCTCGTAGGTGGGCATCAATTTACGGTGCACGGATCCAATGCGGCCATCGGGGCCGATATACACCAGGGTGCAATAGAGGCTGTGCCCGCCCCGGTCGGCGGCCCGTTCGATACAACCCAGGACAACGGCTATTTTGTGTTCAGCGGCCAGTCTGCAGATGGGGTCTAGATCCCCGGATTCGATCTGAACGGCCTGGGACATGTAAAAGGCGTGCATTTCTTTTTGCACCGGGGAATCAAAACGGGCCCCGTCCGTGAGTTCAATCCAGAAGGGATACCCCGGGACCAGCGCCTCACCGAAAGCCACCAGGCGGCAATCTTCCACCGCCGCCTGTTCGATATACGTCGCGACCTTCTGCAGCGTTTTGTCGCGATTCAGCCAGATCGGGGCAATTTGGGCCAAACCCACTTTCAATAAATCAGACATGGCGTAACATTTTTCTCCTTGTAGCCAAAGGCGCCCAGGTTCAACCGGGTTATGTATTTTCCAGGTACCATTCCCGCGTCTCGGTGGCTGCAACCGGTGACGGGTGTCCACTGGTACTCGGTGTGCAGCTGTATCCGGCCGTTCAACGTGTAGTTGTAGGGGGGGAACATTTCGGTAACGACGTGCAGTTCCGGAGGGGCGGCCGGTGATGTGGCAGAAAACCAGAGCGCGATCATCCCACTGAGCAGGGCTGTCTTGATCAACCGCATGGTGGTCCTCTTTTGCAAGGTTTCGGCAGGTACTTACGCAATATCTGAGTATACCATAGTCAGGGACGGCATGGAAAGGCAGTTCCCCTACTATAAAGACCGGGCAATGTCTACAGCCAGCGCCTGACTTTTGCGGTGTAGGCGCGATACTCATCCCCAAACTTCTTTTCGAGGTAGGTCTCTTCCGGCTGGATAACGCCGTGATTGAGAATAACCATAAAAATCATGGCCATGAGGATGAAACTGAACGCATTTAACAGGAAGGCAGCGGCAAACAGCAGCAGGGCCAGAGAAAGATACATGGGATTACGGGTGAACCGGAAGACCCCGGTCTGAACGATCCGGGTAGTTGCTCTGTAGGGGTTGAAAGGCGTTTTAAACCGATGCAGTTCCCAAAATGCAGCTGCAGCCACCACTCCGGCCAGAGCTGTCAGCCCACCCCCCACCCAGGGCCGGGCAGCGTCGGGAAAGCTTCCCAGGGCAGACCTGAACAGGGCATGCAACCCCCCGCCGGCGAGCAGGCAGACCAGGAAAATCACTGGTGGCGCCGCAATGATCAGGGGCCGGTCCTTGAATTCTGCTCCCATTTACATTCCCTCTCCATGCAATTCTAATCCGCGGCTGCTAAAGTACGGGTTACCTGAAATCGCCGGTTAAATAAAAGGCGGCCCAGTAGAAAGGCCGATGGTATTGACCGCTGTAAATCATATCTACCTGGGCGGCGCGCAAGGCTGCGTCCCGCGGCATTGCTTTTAGATTTTCGTAAAACTTATCCATCAAAAGCGCAGTGGATTCATCCCCGATACTCCACAGGCTGGAAACCACCGCCGGAGCGCCGGCATAAATGAATGCCTGGTTCAAACCGATAACCTCTCCACCGCTGGTGACGACTCCCAGACCGGTGCGGCACGCACTCAGGGTAACCAGCCAGGGAGAGATGCGCATTGAAAAGATCTCCGCCGCTTCCAGGCGGCCGTCATTTTGGGTGTCGGCGGCCAGACGCAGGCTCGAATACAGTGGGTCCGCCGTACTGAATTCGCCGTGGGTCGCAAAATGGATAATGTCAAAACGCGCCGCGGCTGAACGGGCGACCGTTTCCGTAGCCTGGGGGCCCAGGTAGACCCGGGAGCCCGCAAATCGGCCGGCGACCGTTTGCGCCTCCGCCTGTGCGCTGGGCAGGTCCATGTCCGGGTTGCCCAGATCGGGATTCCCCAGGGCCAGCACCCGCCCGGTCTTCGGGCGTGCCTTGGTACGCGCATATTTCAAAATGCCCACACTGGGTGTGTAGGCCAGGCTGAAACGTTCAATCAGGTAGGCTTGACCGTCATGCAGGGCTGCGAACGGCAGGTAAAACAAAGCCTTATCCGGGACGATGACAATGCGACCGGCATCCAGGTGCTTGACAACCGGCCTTACCAGCTGGTCATAGAGTTCCCTGGCCAACGTGTCGACCTGGGGGGCGGCGCGGTTAAAAATTGATTCGCGTAAACTGCGAATCCGGGCTGTTAAGGCCGGGCGGTCCAGCTTGATTTCAACAACCCGGGCCCGTCCATTGGACACCGTGAATATGAAGCCGTAATCCCGGGCCAGATGGTACGCACACAATGCGGTCCTGGGAGGTATTTGAGCCGCAATTTCCCGACAAGGGAGATGGTCGGCACTGACAAAGGATGCCAGCTCCGGGGCCTCTTTTTTCATCTGAACGACAATGGCACGGTATCTGGCGATGTCTTTCTCCACCAGTCTTTCCTTGCCGGCAGCCAGGACACGGGTCTGGTCCGGGACCGTTTTCCGGTTGATTTCCCGGCGCAGTTGATGAATCTGGCGAGTCCACGGGGTTGCAAAATCGACCTCACGGGTGGCCATCAGATCCAACAGGTTCCGAGCCTTGGATCTTTCCAAAGCCTCCAGTCCGGCCCGGGCGCCGAACAGTTCGACACTCAGACGGATGTAGCCGTCGTAAAGGAGTTGCTTGTCCGCCCGAAAAGAGCGTTTGTTGAGGTCGGTTTCCAATGCGGCCCGGAGAGATTCGATGCGATCCTGGGCCGCGGCATAATTTCGGTAGGCGATCATTTTGATTCGCCGGACCAAGTCCCCGGTTGCCCGGGACAATGCCGGTCCGGTGGCGGCCTGATCCAGAGCATCCACCAGTTGATCGGTCCGCGCGGCATCGGCATCGGCGAGCAGCAGGGATACACTGTTCATCTGTTTTCTGATATCTGCGACCACCCTGGTCTTACGACGGGTGATTTCGGCAGACAGTTTGTCGTCGGGCAGGGTGCCGGCGGCGGCAATGCCCAGATCGTCGATCAGTTCGCGCGCATGCTGATCGAAGTAGTAGGCAAACCGTCCTTTGGCCCGCCACAGGATATCCTCGAAACCGACGGCCTCCAGCCGATCCCACATATCGCGTATGATAGCGGCCCCTTCCGGGTATCTTTTTTCACGCAGATAAGAGCAGGCATACAGGGCGCGGGTGGCATAGCGCCCGAAAACAGAACCGGACGTGTCAAAATAAGTCTCCGCCAACTTCAGGTAGAAGCGTCCTTTTTCGGCGGCTCCCAGAAAGGTAAGCGCATCCCCGGTGGCCATAGCCGCATAACCGGCGCCGTCATAAAAGTCGCGGCGTTCGCGGCCGGCGGCCAGGGAGAGCGCTTTTTCCGCTTTTTGGAAATAGCGTACGGTGGTTTCACCCGCAGCAGCTGCTTTTTGATAATCTCCCAGAAAATACCAGCTGATCGCCTGGGCCGCGGTAGAGCCGAGGACGGCCTTCAACATGACCACGTCCGGCGGCAGCCCCGGGTTGGCCACAAAGCGTTCCATGGCTTTCGTGCGATCAACACCACCGAAACTGGCCGGCCGATTGGCAATGGCCACATCCAGAGACTTTTGGGCTTCACCCAGAGCCTTTTCTATGTTGCCCAGGCGGGCCAGAATGGCGGCCAAGCGGGTGTGGGACATGGCGGCTTCATCAGCCTGCGGTGATTTGGCAATACTGCGTTCCAGGTATTGAATGGCTTCCGCGTAACGGCCGGTTTCGGCTGCCAGCCAGCCCTGTTGACTCAGAGCCCGGGTCAGTTCCGTGGTACGGCCGTCTTTGGCGGCACGGGTGATGACACCCTCAAGCGCCGCACGGGCCTCGTCCGGACGGCCGGCTTCCCACAAGTCCATGGCCGCATTGTATTCTTCTGAAAAGCGAATATCCCCGTTAACTGCGGCCTGTTTTTTCTGATCGTACCGACCCGAGGCGATATAGGCGGACAGCAGGTCGTCGCCTTTAACCGTAATCCCGATCTGGCCGAAGGCTTTTTTCCCGGCCTGCAGCATTTCGGCTGCTTTTTCACGGTTACCCAAAGCGGCGTTCGACCGGCTGGCAACGCCGGCGGCGACGCCTTTGCCCTGGTGAAACGTAAGCCGGTCTTCAGGCGGCGCCATCTTCATGATGAAGGCCAGTGCATTGCAGTGATCGACCGTTCGTTCACCCCACCGGGCGGCCTGCTGTAAATCGTTGGCGTTGAAAAACGAAATGGCCCGAGCAGCCTGGGCCATAATGGCCGCCCTGATCATGTTTTCATCCGGCGGCATACCGGCGTTGCGGACGGCGTAATCGATGATTTCGTCCGTTGTGGCCGCTTTGGATTTTGTCTGCCAGCGGGCGGCCGTCAATTCCAGGGCTTTGGACGCGGCGGCCAACCCTGATTCCACCTGGCTGCTCTTTGCCCGGACAACGGCGAGGCGACCGTACATCACGGCCGGGTCGCCGCCTTGAGCCTGCACCATTGCGATGGCCCGGGTCAGCAGTTCGTCGGCTTCACGAAAATTCAGTGTTTCCGCTTGCGCCCAGCCGAGGATGGCCGTCAATTCCGCTACAGCGGCCCGATCACCGGCCTGGGTGGCTACCGCAATACCTTCTGAAAACAGGGTCGCGGCTTTTTCCGGTTGGTGCCGAGCCAGCAGGGCCATGCCCTTTTTATGCTGGGGAGAGACATAGCGTCCGGTGGTACAGGCGGAAAAAATCAAAAGCCCACTAATGCTGAACACAATCAAGTAAAACCTTAACATCCTGTTATTAAATCTTTTTTTCAATTTCAAGCACCCTCTGCAAGTGAATTCAGGTTGGAATTTTTTTTACTTATGCTAAACTTGAAAACTAGATTCAGCAGATTACCATCCCCCTGCTGGCTTTAAAAGTAAAATTCTCAGTCTGCATCAACCAGGCAACAGGACTGCAGTGGTAACAGGTGGCATGCGCATATGGATCGCCGGGATTTTCTAAAAACGATGGGGCAGGGCGCTCTGGGCCTTTCCGGGCTGCTGCTGGTGCCGACCTCGCTGTCGGCCGGCAGTGCTTTCGAATATGCCCTCAAGGGCCAGGAACTTATCCAGAAGAAGGATTACCCCCGGGCTGTGGCGGTATTGTCACGGGCCATCAAGCTCGACCCCGCGAGTGATTGGGCTTATGGTCTGCTGGGTCGGGCCCTGCGGGAGGCGGGCCGCAGCGCGGAGGCGGTAGGTGCCTTCCGGCAAGCCGTCCGGCTCAATCCCGGGGATACTTACTCGCGCATGATGATCGACATCATGACCCAGAAACCTCTGGCCGGTCCGCGTCGTAAAACCAAAGTCGATGCCCGGGAGGAACAGTCCGCCCTCCGGGAAGCACGGGCGATGGCACAAAAACTCAATGCGGATGGCGGCTTGGGATACCGGTTAAGCAAGGTCGTCATCGATGCGGGGCACGGGGGGTTTGACTCCGGTGCCGTCGGCCTCAACGGTTTGCAGGAGAAGGCCGTTACCCTGGATCTGGCCCTGCGCCTGCACCAGACGCTGGAGCGGCAAGGGCGGGTCCGCTCCTATTTAACCCGTACCGGGGACTACTACGTGCCCCTGAGTGAACGGACCGTCATCGCCAACCAGTATCGGGCGGATCTTTTTATCAGTATTCATATAAATGCCAATAAAAACAGACGGGCACATGGTTCCGAGACCTATTATTGCTCTGCGCAGGCTTCCAGCAAAGAAGCTGCCCGGGTGGCCGCCCTGGAAAACGCAGTTTTAAGCTATTAAGAAAAAAAACAGCGAAAACAGGGGTATATAGACATAGAGCAAATTCTGGCGACTTTCGGCCAGAACCTTAACTGGCAGGAGAGCGGGAAATTCGCGGTTGGCTTCCAGGACCGGTTCAAGACCGAACTTCCCATCAAGAGCCGGGGTATCCATTCCGCCAATTTTTTTGTCTTGCGAAAAGCTAAAATGCCCGCCATACTATTGGAAGCTGGATTTATCTCGAATCCCGGTGAAGAGGCCCTGCTTGCCCAGGCAGGTTTCAGGGCCCAGATTGTCGATGCCATTGCAAGGGGGATCGCATGAGCAACACGGGCCGGTATTCGAGATTTACCGTTTTAGCGGGTGTTGCCCTGGTGTGGATATGCGCGGGCAGTATCCAGGGGGGGGCTGCCGTATGGGCCGCCGATGTCAACACCCTGATATTCCAAGGCTCCGATTTCCATTACCGGGGCGATGTCGAAAAGGCGATCCAGCGGTTTGAAATAGCCTTGCAGCTTGATCCGGCCAACGAGTTCGCGCTCAATCAGCTCGGACTCCTTAACGCTAAAAAGGGTAACTACCAGCGCGCCGCCACACATTTTTCAGCAGCGCTGCGTATCGATCGCCAGAACACATTTGCCATGCTCTGGCTGGGGATTTTGGCCCTGCAGCGCGGTGATACCAATCAGGCGTACAACTGGTTTACCGCTATCGTAAAGATTGACCCGGCCAATGCGGACGCTTACTATTTCATTGGCACCATTTACAATTTCAGGCATAACCCGGCCAAGGCCATCGAATACTTGAAAAAAGCCCGGGATGCCGATTCGGGCGAGTCCGAGACCCATTATCGCCTGGGCAAAGCCTTTCACGACCTCGACATGGTCGCGAATGCGTTATTGGAATATAAGAAGGCCATCGTCATCAAGCCGACCCACACCCGGGCCATGAACGAGATTGGCTGGATATTTTTCAACCGGGGTGAATTTCAAGCGGCCGTTAAATGGTGGCGCAAATCGCTGGCACTGAATCCGCGCAACACGGACGCGATCTTCAATCTGGCCAAAGCTTACAATGATGCCGCCCAGGCGGCATTGAGACGCGGGAGCAAAAAAGAGGCCGTGGGTTGGTGGAAAAAAACCCTTAAAATCAACCCATCAAACAAGGCCGCTAAATATTACCTTAAAAAATACTCTTTATAGACACAATCAATGGAGGCGTCATGAAGAAATCAGGTGTGATGTTAACGGTTCTTTTGAGTTTGCTGCTGGGGATTACCGGGTTCGGCACCAGTGCACTGGCCGGCAACTTTGTCCAGAATGTCGGGGAGGGTTCCATCAACTGGACAAAAGGCGTCATCCAGGGAAAGGGCATCGGTGCACCCCCGGAAAAGTTCTACGGCAAGCCCAATGCGCGGCCCATGGCCATCCGGGCTGCTAAAATCGTTGCTCTCAGGAATATCCTGGAAACCGTCAACGGAATCCGGGTTGATTCGAACACCGTGGTCAAAGATTTTGCCGTCCAAAGCGATACCATCCGCTCCCAGGTGGAGGGCATGGTGCGCGGTGCGCGGTGCGCGCGAGGTAAATGTCGAATACATGTCCGACGGGACGGTTGAAGTGATAATGGAGATCAGCATGTATGGTGGTTTCTCACAGGTACTGCTGCCCGACACGATCATGGACGTTCCCATGGAATCTCCCGGGGCGGCTCCCGGTGAAGCTGCGCCTTCTTCGGCGGTACTGACCGGTTTGGTCGTCGATGCCCGCGGTCTTGGCGTGCGGCCGGCCATGGCGCCCAAAATCCTGGACGAATCCGGCCAGGAGGTTTACGGATCCGCTTTTGTCAGCCGCGAGTTTGCCGTCCAACAGGGCATGAGCGGCTATGCCAAGGACCTGGGCGCTGCCAAGCAGAATCAGCGGGTTACCGCGAATCCGCTGGTGGTGAAAGGCCTGCGGGTCGATGGGCCCGGGCAATGTGATATCGTCATCAGCAACACGGATGCGGTCCGGCTGCGAAACTCTGCGGCGGATCTTTCCTTTTTGGAGAAATGCCGGGTTATGATCGTCGTCGACTAACTTATCAGGATATGTCGCGTATGTTTCCGATACGCCTCAAGGAGGAACCATGTCTTTTCGCAATGTGACAGTCAGTCTACTGATATTGATGATGTTTTTTACCTTTGCCTGTACCCAGAAAGCAGCCAAGCCGCAGGCGACCATGGATACCCCCGAGCATCATGTGTTGAGCGGCAATAAACTGCTCAAGGCCGGCAACTATGACGGTGCCATCAGAGAGTTTGAACGTGCCAAAGCTCTCGATCCCAAATACTCGCCGGCCTATCTCGGCCTTGGCCTGGGATTCAGTTACAAGGGGGACTATGCGGGCAGCCTGAAACAGATGAAAAAGGCCGCCAGTTACGCCAAGGGCGATCAGCAGAAAGTGGATGTCAATGTCGGCTATATGCGTATTTACCTGATGGGCAAGGAGCAGGTCGACCGGGACTGGTTTGATGAAGTGCGGAGCAATTATAGAAAAGCGACCGGGAAATTGCCGGACCAGCCCGAGGCTTACTACTATATGGGCCTGGCCTATAAATCCAAGTTTGAGTTCAGAAAAGCTTCCCGCGAATTCACCAAGGTGCTCGACCTCGACAAGGGTCTGGTGGAAGAAGCAGACAGGGAATACGCTTTGATGCAGAAGATCGAACGGGCCATGCCCGGGTCTTCCATCGGCAAGCAGATTGCGATCCAGGACAGCATCACCCGGGCCGATCTGGCCGCGCTGTTTATTCACGAACTGCATATCGACGATCTTTACAAGCGCAAAACCAAACGGACTTTCGACACCTCATACAAAGCGCCGGGCAAGACCTTTAAGGCTGGGGAATATGTAAAGGCGCCGCCGGCCACAGACATTGAAGACCATGTCCTGAAGGCCGATATCGATGCGGTGATCGCCATCGGGATCAAGGGCATGCAGCCTTTCCCGGATCACACCTTCAAGCCGGACAAACCTACCACGCGGGCGGAGTTCGCCATGATCGTCGAGGACATCCTGATTAAGATTACCGGCGAAACCGGCCTGGCGACCATGTTTATCGGCAACCAGTCACCGTTTCCGGATTTGAGAAACGATCTGCCCTATTTCAACGCCGTGATGGTTTGTACGACCCGGGGGATCATGAACGCCAAGGATGCCGGTACCGGTGAATTCGACGCTGCCGGCAGTATTCCCGGGGCGGATGCCTTACTGAGTATCCGTACCCTGAAATCTCAGTTGGCCAAATATTAAGCGCCATCTCAAAACCTGAAAACCGGGTATCATTATGAGGCTGATATGAGAAAATACGGAAAATTCGGTGTGTTCACAACTTTGTGCATTTGCCTCGCGTTTCTGGTGTTCCCAGTGATCGCGGCAACTGTCAAAGTGGATGTGGGCACGGGAACGGCGGTGATTACCACCCTCACCGGGAAAGCCCGGGTTCTCCGGGCAGCAACCCAAAAGCGGGCTACGTTGCAATCCGGCGTTATGCTGGCTGCCGGAGATCAGGTGACGACCGGTACCGGTGCCCGCCTGGAATTGAAACTGCCGGACGGCAGTTACCTGCGCTTTGATGAACGGACTACTTTCAAGCTGGTTTCCATGGCCGGTTCCCACAAAGACCAGACGCGTGATATTCGTGTCTCCATGGTAGTGGGGAAAACCTGGGCCCGGGTGGCCAAGTTGTTCGGTAAGAAGCGGGGCGGGTTTAACATTGCGACCCAAACTGCGGTAGCCGGAGTGCGTGGGACGACCTTTCGGATGAATGTGAAGGAAGACAACTCAGCGGTTTTGAAGGTCTATGGCGGCGAGGTGGAAGTGCGCAAGAAGACGGCCAAGGATGATGCCGCCCAAGCGGCGCCGCCGATCTTTACCAAGCCGGTACCTATCAAGGGCCCGCACCCGATATCCATGGAAGAGTGGGTGTATATCGTAAAATCCCTCCAGCAGATCAACATCAATCCGGACGGCACCGCCACCAAGCCGTTCCGCTTTGATATCAAGGCGGATCTGAACGAGTGGGTCAAATGGAACCAGATGCGTGACAGTGAAGTGGCCGAAACCGAGTAAACGATAATCCGAGATTGACCAGACCAGTTACAACTCCCAGATGGCCGGGTTTTCCCGGCCATCTGTCATTTTTAGGCTTGAACCGGGCGACCATTTGCGCCCATACCTTGAAAAAGCGCCCCGGGTGTATTAATTTACCCAATCTTACCAAAAAGGAATACAAAAGGACCAATATGAGCCGTTTCAAACCTGAGTGCCGCCCGACCTTGATCGGCAGCATGCCGGTAAAAGACCATGCGGAAGCCCACCGGCTCGTAATGGACCACACCCCGGAGATCCCTCCCTGGGTTCAACTGCCGGCTTTTCGGCAGGAAGGCATGGTGCCGCAGTTCCTGCCGGGGTTGCCCGGGTTAGCCCATTCCGGTGAACGCACCTATGTCGATACAGACAGCGCTGTTTTCGAATCTGAACTGCTGGCTTTTTATGAGGCTTACCTGGCCTGTACGGAAGAACCGGATTCAATGGACAAGTCGGTTTTTGCCCTCACGGACGAAACGGCAGCTGGTTTCGGTACCCTTTTTGCCGGGCTGGAAACTGCCGCCGATCTTTACGCGGTGAAAGGCCAGGTAACCGGACCGATTACCTTTGCAACCGGTGTAAAGGATCAGCACGATCAAGCAATTTTTTATCACGGCCAATTACGGGATGCCGCCGTGAAACTTCTGGCCCTGAAGGCGCGCTGGCAAGCCCGCGTGCTGTCCAAATTTGGTAAACCGGTCATTATATTCCTGGATGAACCGGCCCTGGCCGGATTTGGGTCATCGGAGTTTATCAGCATCGCCCGGGAGGAAGTGGTGGCTTGCCTGGAGGAGGTTGCAGAAGCAATTCATGCAGAAGGCGGCCTGGCTGGTGTGCATGTGTGCGCCAACACGGATTGGTCCCTGCTGCTGGAGTCCTCTTTGGACATTATCAATTTTGATGCCTACGCGTATTTTGACCGTTTTATTTTGTATCCGGGACAATTGAAGAATTTTCTGAATGCTGGCGGGATCCTGGCCTGGGGCCTCGTGCCGACCCTGCACGCGGAAGATATTGAAAAGGAAACGGCGGCCTCCCTGCTGGCCAAATGGGAAGACCAGCTGGAACAGGTTGTGAGTCTGGGCGTTGCCGCTGAAAAAATAAGGGCGCAGACATTGATCACCCCCAGCTGCGGTATGGGATCGCAGAGCCGGGAGAATGCCCTGAAAGTGCTGGAAATGACGCGGGATCTGTCCCGGATGATCAGGATGAACAATAGTTGACCAAACTTTCTGGCTGCATGAAGCGCATAAGGCTAATATTGCATCAGGCCCGAACTTGCTATCGGAGTCGATTTCGATCCCGATAGCGATTTCGATCCTGGTTGAAACCAGAAAGTTGGGTAGCTGAATTAAAAGGAGACACATGGCTGCAGAATCTACCAATGGAAGCTTTACCGGGTCTACCCGCTACGTGCTGGATGAGGAACTGGCTGGAATCGTCAACATATCGATGGTCCTGGAAATGCCGCTGCTGCTTAAAGGCGAACCGGGCACCGGCAAAACCATGTTGGCCCATGCCATTGCCGAGAATCTCGGCATGCCCTTGATCGTTTTGAATGTTAAATCGAGCATGAAACTGGTGGAGGCCCTGTATCAGTATGACACCCTGACCCGGCTTAACGACAGCCGCTTCGGCGATTCCAAGCGGGACGTGAGCAATATCGAGGATTATATCAAGATGGGCAAGATCGGCCAGGCCTTTACCGCTGCTGAGCGGACGGTTCTGTTGATCGACGAAATCGACAAGGCCGATACCGATTTTCAGGACGACATGCTGGATGTCCTGGATCAAATGGAATTCGACATCATTGAGATAGACCGAACCGTGCCGGCCAGGCACCGCCCGGTATTTATCATCACATCCAACGCCAAGAAGGATCTATCCGACCCGTTTCTGGGCCGCTGTAATTTCCACCACATTGCCTTCCCCGATCCCAAAATGATGCGCAAGATCGTCAAGGCGCATTTCCCGGATATCGACAAGGAACTTTTGGACAACACCATCAACACATTTTACGGCCTGCGGGAGCTCGATGCCGTTGAGAAGCGGCCGGCAACCCGGGAGCTGCTCAACTGGCTGCGGGCCTTGCAGGCGGACCCGGATTTCAAACCCGGAAGTCTGGCCAAAGGGGAAGTCCCTTACCTGGGGGTTCTTTTCAAAAAGAGTCAGGATTACGAGCGGGCCGCCCAGCAGACCAATCGGCGCAGGTTGTTTTAGTTGAAATTCAGCGATTAGCTGTTGGCTATTAGCCGTTCGCTAAATCAGCCGTAGGGGAGTCTTTATTGTCATGCCGGTCCCGGATCGAGTCCGGGATGACGTATCCGGCATCCAGTGGCATTTCCTCAGCGGGGACTGGATCCCGGCATTCGCCGGGATGACGGGCATTTAGTGAGTAAACTCCCTTACTCCTGAGCTAAATTCTTTCACGGTCATATGGACCTGCTGCAACCAAAATACACGATAAGTAACGGCCTTGGCTGAAAAATGCTTAAATAGTGAGAATGAACAGCTAAAGGCCAATAGCTAATCGCTCAAAATAGGTTTTAATCCCTTATGTTCATAGACTTCTTCTATACCCTGAAAGACCAGGGGATCCCTGTCAGTCCCACTTCCTTTCTAACCCTGCACCGGGCCCTGAAGAGCGGTCTCGTCCGGACCCTGAATGATTTCTACACCGCCTCCCGGACCATCCTGGTGAAGAGCGAGCGCTATTTCGACCTGTATGACCAGGTTTTTGCGCACCATTTCCAGGGAGCGGATTTGCCCGAACCGGATGAGGCGCTTCTGGACGATATCGCCAGGGCGATGCTGGAAGAGTGGCTGCGGGATCCCAAAACCCTGGCGGACGCCATGGGGATCGATGAATCCGAACTGAGCAAACTTACCCCTGAAGAACTGATCGAGTATTTCAAAGAGCGTCTGAAAGATCAGGAGGGCCGTCACGATGGCGGCAGCAAATGGATCGGTACGGGGGGGACCTCTCCGGTGGGGCATTCCGGTTGCCATCCGGGCGGCATGCGGGTGGGGGGTGTCTCACGCAACAAATCAGCTGTCCAAGTGGCCATGGAACGGCGGTACAAAGACTACTCCCAGCAGGGGCCGCTGACCCAGGCCATGATCGGTGAGGCTTTAAAACGGCTGCGCAATATGATTCCCAGCGGTCCCCAGGACCAGGTCAACGTAGATGAAACCATCTATCGCACCATGAAAAACGGCGGGGAGATCGAGATCGTCTTTTCCCGCAGTTTAAAAGATCGGCTCAAAGTGATCCTGGCCATCGACAACGGCGGCTGGTCCATGGATCCCTACATCCCGGTTGTCCAGACCCTTTTCGACTATGCCCGCGCCCAATTCAAGGATGTGCAGACATTCTTTTTTCACAACACGGTATAGGATGCCCTTTGGAAAGATGCGACCCGCATTAAAAAGCCGGTGCGGGTGACGGAATTAAGCCGCCTTGACCCTGAAACGCGCCTGATTTTCGTTGGCGATGCCAGCATGGCGCCTTACGAGTTGATGGCGACCGACGGCAGCATTTATATGCAGGAACGCAGTGGCAAAGCCAGCGTCGAACAGCTCAAAACCCTCGCCGAAACATTCCCCCACAACGTCTGGCTGAATCCGGTGCCCACCCGAATGTGGAGCTACACCCACACCATCAATGCGATCAGCCAGATTTTTCCCATGTATCCCCTTTCATTGGATGGTTTGGAGCAGGCCATTACCAAGCTAATGGAGAAGTAGGTTAAAACGAGAGGGGCCAAGGGTTCAAGGGTTCAAGTGTAAAGCACAATCAATACAACCTATGCGATCGCGAGAATGATGTCGATTCTCCCGATCATACAGATTTAGGAGCCCGGGAGGTAATCGACCCCCCGGGCTTATGTATATTAGGCAACGTCCTGGTACTCCGCATCAATGACGTCATCATCCGCGTTGCCGCCCGGCCGGCCGCCGGTGGCCGGCCCCGCACCCGGGGCCGCCACGGACTGCTGGCCGGCGGAGGCCTGGGCAAGGGTCTGGTTGATGGCGGAAAGTTCTCCGGCCAGGGATTTTATCTGTCCGGGGTCGTCGCCCGCCATGGCCTGCTTTAGCTGGGCAATAGCTGTTTCGGCGCGCTGCCGGCTATCCGGATCGATGCGGTCGCCGAAATCGCTCAGGGTCTTTTCGGTGGCATAGACCAGTCCGTCCGCTTCGTTGCGGGCATCGATCAGCGTGCGCTTGCGCCGATCCTCATCTGCATAGGTTTTCGCTTCGTTCACTAGGCGGTCAATCTCCTCCTTGCTCAAGCCGCTGGACGCGGTGATCTGGATGGATTGGGCCTGACCGGTGGCTTGGTCTCTGGCCGAAACGTTTACAATTCCATTGGCATCGATATCGAACGTTACTTCTATCTGGGGTACACCCCGCGGGGCCGGGGTGATCCCGGTCAGTTCAAACCGCCCCAGGGTCTTGTTGTCGCCGGCCATCTCCCGTTCACCCTGGAGGACGTGCACCGAGACTGCCGGCTGGTTGTCCTGGGCCGTCGAGAAGATCTCGCTCTTGTTGGCCGGGATGGTGGTGTTCTTTTCGATCAGCCGGGTCATAACACCCCCGAGGGTTTCGATGCCGAGCGACAGGGGTGTGACATCCAGCAGCAGGACATCATTCATATCGCCCTGGAGGACGGCGCCCTGAATTGCGGCCCCCATGGCTACCACTTCATCCGGATTAACGCCCTTGCCGGGGGCCCGGTTAAATATCTTCTGCACCCGTGCCTGTACAGCCGGCATCCGCGTCATGCCGCCGACCAGGATGACCTCGTCGATTTCACCGACGCTGTATCCCGAATCCTTTATAGCCGTCAGGCAGGGGCTGTCCAGCCGGTCCAGCAGATCCTGTACCAGGGCCTCGAGGCGGGCGCGGGTGATCTTGATATTCAGATGCTTGGGACCGCTGGCATCTGCGGTGATAAACGGCAGATTCACGTCCGTCTCCATGGCGGTGGAGAGCTCCATCTTGGCCTTTTCGGCGGCCTCTTTGAGCCTCTGCAAGGCCATGGTATCGGTCTTTAAATCAATGCCCTGATCCTTTTTAAACTCATCCGCCAGGAAATCGATAAGGCGCATGTCGAAATCTTCACCGCCCAGGTGCGTGTCGCCATTGGTCGCCTTGACCTCGAACACACCGTCCCCGATATCCAGGATGGAAATATCGAACGTGCCGCCGCCCAGATCAAAAACTGCTATTTTTTCCTCTTTCTTCTTGTCCAGACCATATGCCAATGACGCGGCGGTAGGCTCATTGATGATACGCTGGACGTTCAGGCCGGCAATCCGACCGGCATCTTTGGTGGCCTGACGTTGACTGTCCGAAAAATAGGCCGGCACCGTGATGACTGCTTCCGTAACCGGTTCGCCCAGGTACTCTTCAGCCGCTTTTTTAACCGCCCCCAGAATCTGGGCCGAAATTTCCGCGGGACTGTATACCTTGCCTTTCAGACTTACCCCGGCGTCGCCGTTACCGAGTTTTTCGATTTTATATGGCAGGGTGGCCGCATCCTGCCGGACTTCAGGTGCGTCATACTTACGGCCGATCAAACGCTTGATGCCGAACACCGTGTTGGCGGGATTGGTCACCGCCTAGCGTTTGGCAATCTGGCCTACCAGCCTTTCGCCGCTGTCGGAAACTGCAAAAATCGAAGGTGTTGTCCGGCCGCCTTCGGGATTGGTGATTACTTTGGCTTCACCGCCGTCCATGACTGCGATGCATGAATTGGTCGTCCCTAAATCTATTCCAATTGTTTTACCCATTTGAAACGCCTCCTTTTTTAATTGCAAATGCATGTTAAGCGAGCGCTTTATGCATTACTAAAAATGTTTATGATAAAAAAGTAATATGCACTGCGGGGCGCATGTCAAGCATCAGCGGCATTTAATATTGATTTGACGTGGTTGCCAGGTGCTCAGTGGCACGAGTTGACAGTCCGCCTAATTAAAACTATTTTAAACATATATAAGTGCCTGTATTGGATCCTGGAGACACCGCAATCGAATTCACACAGCGGACCGATCCCTACTCGGCATATGTTGATCCACATCCGCAGTCTGTCCCCCACTTACACGAAAGAATCTTATAACTCGCCCTGTGAACAGCGTTACCAGGTAAATTCTTGGCCGTTCATTAACGTAGATTTATTCCGGACTTAAGCGATCTTTGGACTTACGGGCGCTTTAGGCCCCTTATACAAGGAGGTGCGCCATGACTTTTTTCTTTACCCGGTCATCAACACGGCGGCCCCGATTCGACCCGGTTCGGATATCCAGGGACCCGGAGACAGGTAACGCTGGCAGTGAACCGTCGGCACCTATTCCCGGCAGAATTGTGAACGCCGGAGAGCAAGGGGTGTGCGTAGAAAGCGACCAGGCCCTGCTACCCGGAACAACGGTCAGTATCGAGATGATATTGCCGGATGGGGCGTTACAGGAGAATGTGTCCCGGATACAGCGTGGTAAAGTCATCTGGTGTCGCTCGATTGAACCCGGCCGGAGGAGGCGCTTTTGGGCTGGAATTGAAATCCTGGAGAAAGTGATGCAGGCCAGGATTCCTGTGTTAAGCCTGGTTTAACGGACGGTTCTGGCCGCTGGCGGCAGCAATCGCAGGCCATCCTATCTAAACGAGCTTGACCGGTATGTGCACAGCTTTCTCTAAATATCCGGTATAAAAATAAAAATAGGCAGGATGGCTATTCGGGGATGCCAAACAGGCGGCAGGTATTGTCCCAGATGGTATCCGCCAGGGCCTCGGCATCCGTCTGCGTTATTTCCGCCAGCTTCAGCAGCACCGATTTGACAAAAGCGGGCTCATTACGGCGGTGGCGGTTTTTCTGGGGGGCCGGCGTCAGGTACGGTGCATCGGTTTCGATCAGGAGGCGTTCCAGCGGGACCATTGCGACCTGGCTGCGCAGGCGCCGTCCCCGCTGCTGGATTGTAAGGATCCCGGTTATCCCGATGTAAAAGCCCTTTTCCAGGTAACGTTCAAGTTCGGTGTGGGTGCCGCTGAAGCAATGCACCACCCCGGTCCGGCGGGCATGGGGGTGTTGGTCCAACAACTCCAACAGGCGCCCCTGGCTGTCACGTTCATGAAAAATCAGCGGTAGTGCGAGTTCGTCCGCGATTGCGAGCTGCTTGAGAAACCATTTTTCCTGGACAGCCTGCGGAGAGTACATCCTATTGAAATCAAGGCCGATTTCACCCCACGCCCGAACCTTGGGGTTGGATGCCAGGGATTGCAGGGTGCTTAATGCCGCGTTACTGCAACTGCTGGCGTCATGCGGGTGGATGCCTACTGCGGCGTACAGTTCGGGGTGCTTTTCCGCCAGAGACAAGCCCTTTGCGGACCGGTCCACATTGATGCCGGCTATCAGCGCGGCCTTTACATCATTGGCGGCCATGCGTTCGAGCACCGCAGACCAGTCCTTTTTAAAAGTCCGATCATCGAGGTGGCAGTGGCTGTCAAAAAGCTTCATCGATGCTTCCTTGTTACGATTGTAAACAGGCAATCCGGAATGCCGCTGGCGGTTTAACACACCCTGACCTTCTCTTCAATAGCCACGCTTTAATAATCTGGACACTACAACCGATGGGTTGCGGCGGTTTGCCAAAATAGGGTTGCTTTTATATTGGGTATATGCTTTTTTGCATCTTTTAATGTGACCAATGTAGTCAGGACCAATATTTTGAGGCCACTGTAAAAAACCGGTAGTACCCGCTCAGCGAGAGACCATTTTCATACTGCCCATACCCCGCTCAGGTCGCTGCTCGCGCCAGCTCACAGAAGGTATCTATTCTTTTTTACAACGGTTTCAATTAAACCATGCATGGCGCTGTATGCCCGGAGGTTAGCAATGTTCAAAATCGTTCGTCGCGAAGAGATGGCAGAAGGGACGGTGATACTCAACGAGATTGAGGCCCCTCTGATTGCCCAAAAAGCCAAACCCGGCCAATTCGTGATCCTGAAGGCCAACGAAGAAGGTGAGCGGATTCCGTTGACCATGGCCGACACAGATGTGGAAAAGGGCACGATTACAATCATTTATATGGTTGTTGGAAAATCGACGGCCATCTTCAAGGACTTGGCCGTGGGCGATGCTTACCAGGATGTCATCGGCCCCCTCGGAAAAGCCACCCATATTGAAAAAGTAGGCAAAGTCGTCTGCGTGGGGGGCGGAACCGGTGTGGCGGTGCTGCACCCGATTACGCGCGCCCTGAAAGAGGCCGGCAACGACGTGACCTGCATCATCGGGGCCAGCAACAAGGATCTGCTGATCCTGGAAAAAGAGATGGACGCGGCTTCGCACGATCTGAGAGTTTGCACCGACGATGGTTCCTACGGGCATCATGGTTTCGTGACCGAGGTCATGCAGGCGGTTATTGAAGCCGGCGATGTCAAGCTGGTGGTTGGGATTGGGCCGGTGCCCATGATGAAGGCCTTGAGCGGCATTACCCAAAAATACGATGTGCCGACCATGGTCAGTCTCAACCCCATTATGGTCGATGGCACCGGCATGTGCGGCGGTTGTCGGGTGAGCGTTGGCGGCGAAACCAAATTTGCCTGTGTGGACGGACCTGAGTTTGACGGCCATAAAGTGGATTATGATGAGCTGATGCTCAGGCTGCAGGCCTACCTCGAAGAGGAGCGCCGGTGTCATGAGGAGTACTGTACCATCCGCGATGCCCAGTATGGTCCACCCAGAAACGGCATCTTTTGGCCCGGAGTGGCGTTTTCGCCCTTTTGCGATCCTCGACATAGCGCCTGCTATGCCTGCGGTCTCAAAAGTGCTCAAGCCTTCCGTCTTCGCCTTACAGGCTACGCCGGACACGTGCTCCGAACCGAAATCTACCACCCTTGAACGAAAACTGGTTAAACGACACTAATACAAAGAATGTAGAAAATAGTTGGTTGCAGGAATATTTTTACGGAGGAGAAAATGGCTAAAAAGAATGCGGTTCCGCGGGTGGCGATGCCTGAACAGGAACCCCAGGTCAGGGCGCGCAACTTTCTGGAAGTTCCCACCGGTTATACCGTTAAAATGGCCCAGGAAGAGGCTTCGCGCTGTTTGCAGTGCCGCAAACCGGCCTGTGTGGCCGGCTGTCCGGTAGAGGTGGACATCCCGGGCTTTATCAATTTGATTACCGAGGGTGACCTTACCGGGGCCATCCGGAACCTGTGGGCCAAGAACGCCCTTCCGGCCGTTTGCGGACGGGTCTGCCCCCAGGAGATCCAGTGCGAAGGGCTGTGCATTGTCGGCAAAAAGGGTGAGCCGGTGGCTATCGGCAACCTGGAGCGTTTTTGCGCAGACTGGGAGCGGGAGAACGGGACCGGTGAACTGCCGCCGGTTCAGCCGGCCACCGGAAAGAAAGTGGCCGTTGTCGGCTCCGGGCCTTCCGGCCTTACCGTGGCAGGTGACCTCATTGTAAAAGGTCATGACGTCACTATTCTGGAAGCTTTCCACAAACCCGGCGGGGTTCTGGTGTATGGCATTCCCGAGTTCCGCTTGCCCAAAGCCATTGTCGCCCAGGAAGTGAATTTTCTGGAACGCTTGGGTGCCAAAGTGGAATGCAACGCGGTGGTCGGCCGGCCGGTTTCCATCGACGAGTTGTTTGAGCAGGGTTACGATGCGGTATCCGTCGGCGTCGGTGCGGGCCTGCCCCGCTTTATGAACATCCCCGGTGAAAACTATGTGGGTATTCTGTCTGCGAACGAATACTTGACCCGGGCGAATTTAATGAAAGCCTATGAATTTCCCAAGGTGGACACCCCGATTCCGCTGGGTAAAAAAGTGGTCGTCCTCGGGGCCGGGAACGTCGCCATGGATGCGGCCCGAACCGCCATGCGGCTGGGCGCGGAAGAGGTCAAAATCGTTTACCGTCGATCCCGCGATGAAATGCCGGCCCGGGCGGCGGAAATCCACCACGCGGAAGAAGAGGGCATCGAGCTCTTTCTGCTCACGAACCCCACCAAGTACCTGGGCAATGAAAAGGGGCGCCTGACCGGTATGGTCTGCCTCCAGATGGAACTCGGGGAGCCGGATGAATCCGGCCGCAGGAGCCCGGTCCCCATCGAGGGGTCTGAATTCGAGATCGAGTGCGACCTGTGCGTCGTAGCGGTCGGTTCCGGGGCCAACCCGCTGCTCACCAGCGAGACGCCTGATATGCAGTTGAACCCGTGGGGTTATGTCATTGCCGAACCGGAAACCGGTAAGACCACGAAACGCGGGGTCTGGGCCGGGGGTGACATCGTCACCGGTGCGGCCACCGTGATCCTGGCCATGGGAGCCGGGCGGGAAGCGGCTAATTCCATGGACAAGTTTCTAAAGCTGGGGTGGTAAAAGAGAAGGTTCCAAGGCTAGAAGGTTTCAGAGGATAAAATCTGAAACTTCTAACCAGGTATAGGAGCCAAGAGTTTACCGCGAAATTAAAATACAAGCCCACCGGAGTTGCCTCCGGTGGGCTTTTTTTATTCAGGTTGGGCTCACAGGTATATAAATGGTGTGTAGTGGTCCAGTAAAAACGGACACGGTTTTAAGCAGCATTGTTTAATTGTTCTTTTTCATAATTAATCGGGCTGAGATATCCCAGCGTCGAATGTAGCCGCATC
>Ga0209783_1000080_pt1 | contig 48660 bp, 43 predicted proteins | sample WorMetfiPIANOSA1_FD_187395 | JGI IMG/M metagenome (GOLD analysis project Ga0209783, IMG submission 187395) | Marine gutless worms symbiont microbial communities from Max Planck institute for Marine Microbiology, Germany - Olavius filocauda... | ecosystem: Host-associated > Annelida > Digestive... | reverse complement strand
CCAGGCTGATAGCATCATCCTTGAACCCTTGGGTGAAACTCCGTCTGGTTTTTTGAGTACTCATTGGACACCTCGCTTTCTGATATTTCGTTCTTAGCAAAGTGTCCGTTTCTTTTAAACCACATCAAGTTGCATTACACAGCTCGGGGCACTGCATCTGTTTCGCCGGATCCAGTCCCAATCCCGCAAGCTTATCCGTTCTAGTAAAGGTGGGGATATGCGCGCCATTTCCAACGTCATTTCAGTTTTTATGTTTCTGGTGATCGTCTTGGGGGCCGGATCTGCCCTGCATGCCGAGGGTGGCACGGTGACGGGTACCATAGCTTTGGAAGTTGACGGGCGATCGGAACCGGGTAATTGGGTCAGACTCCTGTTGGTCACCGACCGGGTCAAAATGCAGAAAACCGATACCTCGCAGAATCCCTCCCATCCGGCGTATTTTGATGGCATCAGCACCCTGCATTCGGGATTTTATATCCAGGTGCAGAACCGGCTGGAGGAGAAAGGCTTTCTTTATGCCAGTACCTTGTCAACGGACGAGGGCACGTTCAAATTTCCCGCCGTGGCACCCGGTGACTATTATGTTATTGTAACCTTTCCAGGCATGATTCGCGGTTATAAAGTCGCCTGGCAAATCCCGGTCGTAGTTGTCTCCGGAAAGACCACCCATCTTGTGTTAAATAGATCCAACATGGCCCTGCCGACCGCAAAACGGTAGGTCCAGGTTCTTTGCCGTTGACAGGGGCGGTGCAGTTTTCTATATGTTTGTGAGCGTATGCTCACAATGTGGGGGGGGGTGCGTATACTGTTTGGATCCTGGAGGGGAGATGGGGTTCGGATACATGGGGCAGGTACTCTGGGTCGATTTGAGTACTGGTAAGATGACTGCGGAGAAAGTGCCTGAAAAGGTCTATCGACAATACCTGGCCGGTACCGGCCTGGGCGCACATTTTCTGTTCGAGCGCATACCGGCCAACGCCGATCCGCTGGGGCCGGACAATGTTCTCGGGTTTATAGCGGGTATTCTCACCGGCAGTGGCAGCCTTTTTACCGGCCGCTGGATGGTAGTGGGCAAGTCTCCCCTCACGGGCACCTGGGGGGATGCCAACTGCGGAGGCAACTTTGCACCGGCCATTAAACGCTGCGGGTTTGATGGCATATTCTTTATAGGCATCAGCCCCCGACCGGTATATCTGTGCATCGAAAAAGGGCGTGCTGAATTGCGAGATGCCGGCGAGGTGTGGGGCCTGGATACGGTAGATACTGAAACATTTCTCAAACAAACCGCGCAATGCAAACATCCACGGGTAGCCTGCATCGGTCCAGCCGGGGAGAAGCTTTCCCTGATAGCCGGAATCGTCAATGACGGCGGCCGGATTGCCGCCCGCTCCGGTCTGGGTGCTGTCATGGGCTCCAAGCGGCTCAAAGCCCTGGTTCTGGGCGGCGGTGCCCGTATCCCCGTATACGATCGATCCAAAGTCCGGGCTCTGAGCTTGCAGTGCAACGAAGCCGCTTCCTTCCAGCCACCTTTTGTGTCCGGTGAAATGACCCCCCACCTGGGAGCCCTCATGCGGGTCCTGCCAACCCAGGTTTCCACAGATGGGATGCTCTATAAAATCATGCTGCGCAAGTGGGGTACCGTAAGCATGAACCAGATGTCCATCGAGATGGGCGATGCCCCAATCAAGAACTGGAAGGGATCCAACGAAGATTTTGGCCCGGATAAATCGGCGGCCATCAGTCCGGATGCCTTTGCCGGTCATACCATCGTCAAGTATCATTGCTACTCTTGCCCCCTTGGATGCGGCGGTATCTGTCGCCGAGACGGGCAGGTGGAAACCCACCGGCCCGAATACGAAACGGTTCTCTCCCTGGGCGGCCTGGTCATGAACAATGATGCCGGCAGCATCTTCGTCATGAACGAGATGCTCAACCGCGCCGGCATGGACACGATCTCGGCCGGCGGTACTTTGGCCTTTGCCATGGAGTGCTGGGAAAATGGCTTGCTGACAGCTGAAGACACCGGGGGTATCGACCTGACCTGGGGCAACAGTACCGGCCTGATCGCCCTGCTGGAGAAAATGATTCAACGGCAGGGCATCGGTGATCTGCTGGCAGACGGTACCCGTCAGGCCGCTCGTCGCCTGGGGCGGAATTCAGCGGACTTTGCCATGCACGCCGGTGGCCAGGAACTCGGCATGCACGACGGGCGCTTCGACCCCGGATTTGCCCTGCATAATTGCGTTGAGCCGACCCCCGGGCGGCACACCATCGGGTCGCAACTTTACTATGAGATGTTTCAGCTCTGGAAGCGGGTGCCGGAACTTCCGGATGTCAACTTTCTCTACTTCAAAGACAGCAAGTATGAATTCAACGAACAAAAGGCCCGGGCCGCGGCTGCTTGCAGCTGCTTCATGAATGTGTTGAACGGTGCCGGCGGCTGTCTCTTCGGTGCTTTTCTCGGGGTGCACCGGCTGCCTGTTTTCGAGTGGCTCAATGCGGCCACCGGTTGGACATACACGCCGGAAGCGTATATGGCTACCGGCAAGCGCATCCAGACCCTGAAGCAAGCTTTCAATATCAAGCATGGGATAACTCCGTCGTCCAATGTTATGAACGCGCGGACTCTGGGACGACCGCCCTTGGAGGCCGGGGCCAATGCCGGCCGGACCATCGACATCGAAACCATGATGCGGGGCTACTGGCGACAGCTCGGGTGGGACGAGCAAAGCGGCCGACCCGGTCCTCCCGGGAAAGAGGCCGGCTGATGGCATTTTTCATCACGGACCGGTGCATTGGCTGCGCGGTATGTACCAAGGTGTGCCCGGTAGGCGCCATATCAGGATTGCGCAACAAGGCGCACCAGGTGATTGAGCAATTATGCTTTGATTGCGGCGCCTGCGGTCGGATCTGCCCCCACGGGGCAGTATTGGACGCGGAGCGAAATCGCGTCAGGCGTATCCGGTTACGGAAAAAATGGCCCAAGCCGGTCATCGTGCGGGAAAAATGCATCTCCTGTAAAATCTGCATAGACGCCTGCCCGACCGCTTGTTTCGATCTGGATTATACTCAGGATACCGATGGCACCATCGGTTATCCGATTTTGGCGAGGCCGCGCAAATGCATTGCCTGCGGGTTTTGCGAGACCGAGTGTCCCGTGGATGCGATTCAAATGGTAAAACCGGGAATGTAAAACCGAGTTGCGCGGTCCAGCAACCGAAATTTGAAACCAGGTCCGTATCGATGCGGCCAGCTTGCAAACGATCCTACCCGGTCAACCGCGAATAAAATTCCAACCGCGATTTTAACTTCTCATAGAGGAACCGGCTGATTTCGTTTACTCCCGATGATACCTGGGCGTGTTTCACATCGGTGATGTCCAGGAACATTCGGTTGGTTGCCGGGTAGGTGTCTTTGGCCGGGTCGATATGAACGGACTGGTACACATTGCGGCCTAGAAGTATGACGGTAAAGTCGGCAGCCGGGCACGTGTCCTGGACGACTCGGGTGGCGTTCCCGGGGTGGATAACCAGAGGGCGCGTAACCAGAGAACGAAAACTAATCTTGCGTACGGTGAGAAGGTCCAGCCGCTGTTCTGCCGATTCTACCTGATCCATAGCGGCTTTTTTTATGTCCTGCCGGACGATTTCTTTAACCGCCGCGAGGATGTCCTGTCTCAAGTTTTCAACAGCGGTCAGGTACCCGTCGGAAGGAATGAAGCCGCTGTTTCCTAAACTGAATTCCCGGGTCATCGACGGTAGCAAAGCAATCACCAATGCATCTCGATCGGACGAGGTGTCCATTGGTCTGCAGGTGGCATCCCGGTAGCTTGCCCGGGAGATGAGCTTCGCTGTCAGGGGTTCACTTTCCAACACCCCGGAGCGCGCGAATGCGGCCACCAGAAAGGGGCTGGTAAGGCTGTCGAAAAGCCAGGGTTTGGATTGGAATACGGACTGCAGCAACCGGACCTCAGCGAGCGTCAGGTTCATGGCGGCCAATTCCTTCCGGGTAGCGGACCGCGCAGGATCCCGCAACAGGGCCTGGTGATTCAGCAGTGCCTGGAGAGAGACTTTACGCTCGGCTTGAATTCGCTTGAGCAGGAACAGCCGCAGCGCGACGAGTTCGGTGGCCGGATACAGGCTGGTGGCATAGCTGCCTGAAAACTGGCTCATTTCCGGGGCGTAGTGGTAAAGGACTTTCGATAATCCCAGGATATTGGGATCGTTGACCATAATGGCGGTCTTATTGGCCCCGGGGTCGGACATGATGCCGGCAATGTGTTCCAGGTCAAGATCCTGATCCAGGCCGCGGCTGCGCCATTTGGCCCGATTGTCGGGGTCACCCGCCTGCCCCAGGACCACCTGCATCAGGTAGGCCAGGATTTCTTCTCCATACTGGTGGGCCAGGCTGCTGCCCGCAGTGGTTGGGGGTGTTTCCGGGGTTGGCATGGCCATGCAGCCGGAAAGGATAAACAGAGCCGTGCCCACAAGAAGTGACATAAATGATCGCAGTGTCATGGCAATTGCCTATTTAGACTGTTGCTGTTCGGGAGGCAACCCTAAAAAACGGACGCCGGTTCCGGGTCGGCGATGCTGGCTGCCAAAAAAACAACCCCCTGGTGAAAACGCCAGGGGGTTGTTTTGATCATGTGGCGGAGAGAGAGGGATTCGAACCCTCGGTGGAAGTTTCCCCCCACACTCGCTTAGCAGGCGAGCGCCTTCAGCCAGCTCGGCCATCTCTCCGGGATTCTGATAAATCAGAATACGATTAGCTTTTGGCTATTAGCCTTTGGCAGAACCATTTACCTGCAATCTTAATTTGTTCCGAAATGCGGCCAGTTGTTTCACCAGGTTATGCGCTTGGGTCTCGACCTCTTTATTCAGTTCATAGTTAATGAAACCGTATGCAGCGGCGAGATCGAACCCGGCTACTGTCTCCTACACAGATCTCATCGCAATTCCCAAGAACCGTGCAAATTCAATATCAGAGTTGCCGGCCGATCCTTCGGCAATATTCAGCACAATTGAATTCGACGCCCGCTGAATCTGGTTAGCGAGACCGTTATCGGCTTTATCAAGGTGCTGTCCTGTTATCTCTCTCGTAAATTTGCAGTATGCTTTAGCCTCTTGATATACCCGAAACTCCTTAAATCGAAACTTCATGAATTACTCGGATTACCTTTTCAAGGACCATAAGCCGATAGCCAATAGCTATACGTGAAATTCACAAGAATTTCCTGGCGGAGGGAGTAGGATTCGAACCCACGGAGCTTTCGCTCAACGGTTTTCAAGACCGCCGCCTTAAACCACTCGGCCATCCCTCCTGAGACAAACCAATTTTTTATCATTTATCATAACCCAGGTCAACGGCTTATGTGCGAATTTTTTTTTGCCGGATGGCATCGGTTTTGCCGATGCGTACCTCTTGATGCGCAATCTTATCGGAAAGCAAAAAATCTTGTTTTTGGCTGTTGACAGACAGAGGCTTTTATGGTTTTCCCAAAAAAATCATACCAACCCAGCGGGCAGATTGGAGGGCACCAGATATGAAGCAACGATTTTTGATATCCCGAGACATCGGAGGTGAGCAGATCGTCATCAAGGAGTACGCCGAACTGGACAAGGGCGTCTATTCTCTTCTTTGCGAGGAGTCTTATGCGGTCCAAGCTGTTAAGGATGCCCTGGCCAAGGGCCCGGGGCATGTGATCACCCTGCTCAGAACCGAGAGTTTTTTCCCACCAGCTATTTCGCACAAAAACTGACTGTTTCCTTGGACGATTATCTGCAGCAGGAAGGCAGTGATACGATCAAAATCGAGGCCGATGATGCCGAGTGTATACACACCCTGAGCAAGGAGGCCCCCGAGGAAGAGAACGGGAGCATTGACGAGCTGCTGGATGTGGAGGGTGAAGAGATTATTGAAGACGATCAGCCCGTGGGAAAATTGGACGCCCCCATCAAAATAGCGGAAGATGAGACCGCGGAAATAAGCAAGACTCTCTAACGGATAGCCAGGGAGCGGGCTCGTACCGGCAATAGGCCTAAACCGTCCGGCCGGGACCGGGCGTATACCGCCGAACCGATCCCTGTTTAAAGATCTGTTTGCCCACCCGTTTAAATCCCCGATTTGTTGGTTAAATCATTCTGTGTGTCTTGACCGGGCCGCATGGTCTGGTTGAGATCCTGCGGCAGTTCCTATTTTTTATACAATTTTGTAGTTCCAAGGGCGGGCGGGCATCCAAGATAACTATTGACTTATACTATGGTTTTGGCTTAGAAAACTAGACCGTATTCAGTTACTAATTAATAGTTATCAGGTCAGGTTTAGGAGTTTGTAGCGTTTAGGCCACTTATAAATAGCATCAAGGAGGTGCAGATGGAACAGGAAAAAATATTTTATGAAAGGTTGAAAAGTAAGGGCGTATCGCGGAGGGATTTCATGAAGTATTGTACCGCCCTTACCGCGACCATGGGGCTGTCGGCATCCTATGTCCCCAAAGTCGCAGAGGTATTTGCGGCTCCGGCCCAGCGTCCGCCAGTTGTTTGGCTGCACTTTGGTGAGTGCACAGGCTGTTCGGAGGCGCTGCTGAGATCGAACTACCCCTTCATCGATGAATTGGTGCTTGAGATCCTCTCGGTGGAATACCATGAGACTATTATGGCGGCTGCCGGTCACCAGGCCGAAGAGAACCTGCATGCGGCGGTCAAGAAGTACAAAGGCAAGTTCATCTGTGTCGTTGAGGGTGCTGTGGCCACGAAGTACAACGGCGGCTATGGCAAGGTTGCCGGCCGGAGTTTTCTGGAGATTGCCAAGGAAGTTGTTCCCCAGGCTGCCGCGACCATCGCTATTGGAAGCTGCGCCGCGTATGGCGGCATCGCCGGTGCCAATCCCAACCCTGGTGGATATGTAGGGGTCGGTGAGGCGATCGGTGCTTCCACCCTCAATATCCCCGGTTGCCCGCCGAATCCGATTAACCTGGTCGGTACCGTGGTCAACTACCTCCTGCTCGGCAAGCTGCCGGCCCTGGATGACAAGGGCCGCCCCTTGTTTGCCTATGGCAAAACCATCCATGACCAGTGCCCGCGCCGGTCCCACTTTGAAAATGAGGAATTCGTCACGGAATTCGGCAGTGACGAAGCTGCCCAAGGCTACTGCCTGTACCAGGTGGGATGTCGTGGACCGGAAACCTACAACAACTGCCCGGTTGCCAAGTTCAACGACGGCACGAGCTGGCCAGTGGAAGCGGGAGCTCCCTGCATCGGCTGTAGTGAGCCGAAATTTTGGGATACAATGACACCGTTCTACGAGGAAATGTAATCAGATTAGACGTTAAATTCTTTTCAGAAGAAGAGAGGAGATAATATGGGTAAGAGAATAATGATTGATCCGATTACAAGGATCGAAGGTCACATGCGAGTCGAGGTTGAAGTGGCCGGCGGTAAAGTTGTAAATGCCTGGAGTTCAGGCCAGATGTTTAGGGGTATCGAAATCATGCTGCAGGGGCGGGATCCCAGAGATGCCCAGCATTTCGTGCAGCGTTCATGCGGCGTCTGAACGTACATCCATGCTCTGTCCTCGGTGAGGGCAGTCGAAGACGCAGTCGGCGTCCAGATTCCCGACAATGCCAGAATCCTTAGAAACCTCCTGCATGGTGCGCAGTACCAGCATGACCACATTGTTCATTTTTATCACCTGCACGCGCTAGACTGGGTTGATATCGTCAGTGCACTTTCCGCCGATCCCAAGGCAACGGCAACCCTGGCGGACAACATCAGCGAAGCGCCCTATGGCGGCACCAAGTATTTCAAAGGCGTCCAGGACCGCGTGAAAAAGTTTGTCGCCAGCGGTCAGTTGGGTCCGTTTGAAAACGCCTACTGGGGCCACAAGGCTTACAAGCTGCCTCCGGAAGCCAACCTGATGGCCGTGGCCCACTACGTGGAAGCCCTGCGCCTCCAGGCCAAATCCGCCCGGATGCACGCCATCTTCGGCGGCAAGAACCCCCACCCCCAGTCCCTGGTGGTAGGCGGCGTCACCTGCGTGGGCGACCTGAAACCGGATCGCCTGGCCGAATTCCTGTACATTACCCGGGAAACCCAGCAGTTCATCGAGAAAGTCTATATTCCCGACCTGCTGGCCGTGGCCAGTTTCTATAAGGACTGGGCCGGCATCGGCGGCACCTCCAATTTCATGGCCTGGGGTGAATTCCCGGAATCCGCCCAGGAACCTGAGAGCCTCTACATGCCCCGCGGCGTGATTTCCAAACGCGATCTCGCCAATGTCGGCATGGCCGGTCAGGACAAGGTGACCGAAGACGTAACTCGCGGCTGGTATGAAAAAGGCGATGCCAAGCATCCGTGGAAAGGCGAGACCAAGCCGCTGAAGGAAGATCCCAAGTACCGTCCCGGCGGCGGAGACTACAGCTGGTTGAAGGCGCCGCGCTATGACGGCATGGCCACGGAAGTCGGCCCGCTCTCCCGCGTCCTGGTAGCGTATGCCAATGGCCACCCGGAAATCAAACCGGTTGTCGATATGGTTCTCGGCAAACTCGGCGTGGGCGCCGGCGCTCTGTTCTCCACCCTCGGTAGAACGGCGGCCCGCGGCATCGAGACCCTGGTTATCGGTCAGCGCATCGAGAAATGGATGGGCGAGCTGCTCGGCAACCTCAAGAGCGGTGACACAGCCACCTATACCCCGTGGGAATTCCCGAGTTACGGCGAAGGTGTCGGGCTCTGCGACGTACCGCGCGGATCGCTGGGCCACTGGTGTGTCATTGAGGGCGACAAGATTAAAAATTACCAGTACGTTGTGCCTTCAACCTGGAACCTGGGGCCGCGGGATGGCAAAGGCCAGCCCGGACCGTTGGAAGAAGCACTCATCGGAACGCCGATTGCGGATCCGAAAAAGCCGCTGGAAGTTCTGCGGACCGTGCACTCCTTCGATCCCTGCATCGCCTGTGCGGTGCATGTCATCGATCCCGATTCGAACCAGGTTTACAAAGTCAAAGCTCTGTAACACCTCCACGAGAACTCCCGCCGCCTTCCGGGCGGCGGGAGTTCCCCGTTTTTGGCCAACCGATCCTGCCTCTATCATTCCGTTGCCGGAATATGCTCCTTCTCAAAGGTTATCCAATAACTTGCGTGGTGCCGGAAACGGTGGTACAAACGTCTCCGATTCGACAGTGAGTCGGAGCAGTCTGGAGGTGCCTGGATGGCGGCAGCCGGCTGATCGATCCAGGACCTATGAACATCAATATGTGAATTGAGAATTTATGGAAAAAGCAACCAAAGAAATCATGGTGCTCGGGATCGGCAATGTCCTTTTCAAGGATGAAGGTTTCGGGATCCATGTGATGAAACGTATGGAACAAATGTTCGAGTTTCCAGCAAACGTACAGTTGGTGGACGGCGGCGTTCTCGGGGTGCACCTGCTGGGTACCATTTCCAAACCGGACCACCTGATCGTTATCGATATCATCCGGAACGGCGGCCAGCCGGGCGATATGTACCGCATCGAACAAAAAGACATCCCCGACCGTATCCGGGCCAAAAATTCGGTACATCAGGTCGACTTTCTGGAGGCCCTGACGCTGATCCAGGCCATGGATCACCAGCCGGAAACGGTCATTCTCGGCGTGGAGCCGGAGGACATGGAAACCCTGAGCACGGACCTCACGGCAACGGCGGAAAACAAAGTCGAACCCGTCATTGAGCTTGTCCTGGCCGAGTTGGAAAAACTGGGCGTAACCTGTAAAAAAGGAAGTTGTGAAAATGTGTCTTGCGATCCCCTCTATGATCGTCAAAATTGAAGATGAAATGGCAACCATTGATGTCGATGGGGTCAAAAGAAAAGCCAGCCTTTTGCTGGTTGAAGATGCCGAGGTTGGTGACTACGTTATCGTACATGCCGGGTTTGCCATCCGGAAGATCGACGAGGAAGCCGCCCAGGAGTCCTTAAGATACCTGCGCGAGGCGGTTGAGTTTTCCATGCGGAACGAGTCGGAGGAGCCCTCCTCTGACTAGGGCGGCAGACATGACCGGAACAGTGAGAATCGCCAGAAAACTCATTGTTCGCGGCATTGTCCAGGGGGTCGGCTTTCGGCCCTTTATTTATCAGTTGGCCGCCCGCTGCGACCTTGCCGGGGAGGTGGCCAACACATCCAGCGGGGTGATTATCCATGCAGAAGGCTCCGTTGCGGAGCTTGATGCCTTTGCAGCTGCCATCGCCACCGACAAACCGCCCCTGGCCCACATTACCGATCTTACCGTTGGGCCCGCCAATCTTAAAGGTTTCAAGTCATTCGTCATAGCCGTGAGTCAGAAACAGGCCAGCCGCACGGCGCTGATTTCACCGGATGTATCTGTCTGTGACGACTGCCGGGGGGAAATGTTCGATCCGGCCGACCGGCGCTTCCGGTATCCCTTCATCAACTGTACCAACTGCGGACCCCGGTACACCATTATTGACGATATCCCCTACGACCGCCCCAAAACGTCCATGCGCCATTTTCAAATGTGTCCGGATTGCCAAGCGGAGTATGATGACCCCTTGGATCGGCGTTTTCATGCGCAGCCCAACGCCTGCCCGGAATGCGGACCGCAGTGCACGCTTATGGGTACAGACGGGAATGTGATTGCGGATGAGGATCCTATCCAAGCCGCTGCCCGCCTGTTGAAAGGCGGGCACATCCTGGCCGTGAAGGGGCTGGGGGGTTTTCACCTGGCCGTGGACGCTGAAAACGAGGCGGCTGTTCAACAACTGCGCCGGCGCAAGCATCGGGAAGAAAAGCCGTTTGCCCTGATGTCCGCCTCCCTGGAGGTGATCGCGAGCTATGCCGTTGTCGATGATACCCATCGCGACCTGTTGACATCCATCCAGCGCCCCATCGTGCTGCTGGATAAAAAGCAACCGAATACCATTTCCAAACCCGTAGCCCCGCGCAACCGCTATTTCGGGGTGATGCTGCCCTATACGCCGCTGCACTATCTTTTACTCAACGAGGGGTTTAAGGCGTTGGTCATGACCAGCGGCAATATGAGCGAAGAGCCCATCTGTATCGACAATGCCGACGCACTCACCCGCTTGGCCAAGGTGGCCGACTACTTTTTGATGCATGATCGCGGTATTTACCTGCGCAGCGACGACTCCATCGTCCGACACAGTGCTGGACAGGTCCGATTTCTCAGAAGGTCACGCGGGTACGTTCCCGTGCCGGTTTTTGTCAAACGAGCCCTGCCGCCGACGCTGGCGTGCGGGGCCGGGCTTAAAAATACAGTTTGTCTCACCAAGGAAGACCGGGCGTTTTTGAGTCAGCACATCGGTGATCTGGAAAATCAGGAGACCCTGGACTTCTTCAAGTTGACCGTGCGCCACCTGAAACGCATCCTGGATATTGAACCCGAGATCGTGGCCCATGACCTGCACCCGGATTATTTGAGTACGCAGTTTGCTTTAGCTCAGACCGGTGTCCAACGGGTGCCGGTCCAGCATCATCACGCCCATATTGTCAGTGCCATGGCGGAACACCATCTGGAAGGACCGGTTATCGGCCTCTCCTTTGACGGGACCGGCCTGGGGACTGATGGCAAGATCTGGGGGGGGGAAGTGCTGCTCTGCGAATCACACGACTTTAAACGGGCCGGATACCTGGACTATGTTCCCATGCCGGGCAGCAACGCCGCCATCAAGGAGCCTTGGCGTATGGGCCTGAGCTACCTGCAGCGCGCCTTCGGCCGCCAGGCCGCCGACCTTGATTTACCCTTGCTGCAGGCCGTGTCCGGTGACCGGGCCGCGGTTGTATTCCAGATGATTGAAAAAGGGCTCAATTCCCCCGAGACTTCCAGCCTCGGCCGGCTGTTCGACGGGATTGCCGCCATCGTGGGCCTCCGGGAGACCGTGCGGTTCGAGGGGCAGGCGGCCATGGAGCTGGAAATGATCGCCGACCCCGAAGAAAAAGGCCACTATGACGGACAGTGGCACCGGGTCGAGGGGCAATATCGCCTGGACCCCGGGTTGCTGGTGCGCCAGATCGTATCGGATTGCAGCCGCGGCGTACCCGCCGCGGCCATCAGCAGTCGTTTTCACAACACCCTGACCCGCCTTTTTGCTGAACTTTGCCGGACCCTGCGCACCGATACGGGGCTTGACCGGGTCGTAATGAGCGGGGGCGTGTTTCAAAATTCGACGCTGCTGACCACCTTATCGGCCGCCCTTGCAAAATCAGGGTTTAAAGTTTATTCTCAACAACTCGTTCCGGCCAACGATGGGGGCCTATCACTGGGACAGGCCGTGGCGGCTGCCGCCATAGTCCAACACTAGGATGTAGCGTTATGACACTAAAACACCTCGCCGAATACCGGGATCCGGAAATTGCCCGGGCCCTGATAGATAAAATCAAAGATCGCAGCCGGCAAAACATGCGGTTGATGGAAGTGTGCGGTACCCACACGGTGTCCATTTTCAGACACGGCATCCGGGAGGTTCTGCCGGATACCATTTCCCTGCTTTCCGGCCCGGGGTGCCCGGTATGTGTGACCGCCCAGGGCGAGATAGATGCGTTCATCGCGCTTGCCCGGGTTGAAGGCATGATTATTACAACCTTCGGTGATTTGATCCGGGTCCCAGGAACAACCAGTTCCCTCCAGGAGGAGCGGGCCGCCGGCCGGGATATCCGGATGGTATACTCCGCCATGGATGCGCTGGAGGTGGCTCAGGCCAATCCCGAGCGCCAGGTGGTGTTTTTGGGGGTAGGTTTCGAAACCACCGCTCCCACCATTGCCGGAACACTGACGATGGCCAAATCCATGGGGCTGCAGAATTTTTCCGTCATCTCGGCCCACAAACTGGCGCCGCCGGCCCTGGACGCCCTCATGCAGACCGAGGGGGTTGAACTGGACGGATTTATCATGCCCGGCCACGTCTCGGTGATTATCGGGCTGAAAGCCTATGCCGGGCTGTTTGAAACCTACCAGGTGCCATGTGCCGTGGCGGGGTTTGAGCCGACCGACATATTAAAGGCCATTGCCATGCTGGTCGAGCAGATAGAATCTGGAAAGCCGGCTGTTGCGAACGCCTATCCGCGGGCAGTTACCCATGCGGGGAATGTCAAGGCGCAGCAGATTATGGAAACGGTATTTAAAGTTGAAGATGCCAACTGGCGCGGTTTGGGCGTCATCCCGCAAAGCGGGCTGGGCCTCAGCGATGCCTTCGCCGATTTCGACGCCATGCGGCGATTTCAGCCGGAGGTACCGGATGCGCCGGAGCCCAAGGGCTGCGGGTGCGGTGAGATCCTGACCGGACGCAAGACACCGCCAGAGTGTGCGCTCTACAAGAAGGTCTGTACGCCGGTCAACCCGATCGGCCCCTGCATGGTAAGCAGTGAGGGGACCTGTGCGGCGTACTATCGCTACCACTCTTAGTGTTCGTTCGTAAGCGGCATCTTTTGGACCCGGGCGGCGTTATCGCATTTTTTAAATCCTCGACATGGTGGCAACCATGCCTGCGGTTTAAAAGATACTCTAGCCTTGCCTGAAACCAAAAGCTACCGCTTACGAACGAACACTGGAGGTTTTCAATTAACAGGAATTCAAATGGCGAACGATAAAATATTGTTGGATCATGGCAGCGGGGGGAAGGTGTCCCATGCTTTGACCCGAGACCTGCTGCTGCCGGTGTTTGGCAACCCCATTCTGGATCGCCTGGATGATGGCGCGGTATTGGATATGGACGCCGGGCGGATGGCCTTTTCAACGGATACCTACGTGGTGGATCCCATCTTTTTTCCGGGCGGCAATATCGGGGACCTGGCCATCAACGGCACCGTGAACGACCTGGCCATGTGCGGCGCCGAGCCACTCTATCTCAGTGTGGGATTAATCTTGGAAGAGGGGTTCGCACTCGATGATTTAAAGGAAATAGTGGCAGCCATGGGGGCCGCCGTCCGTAAAGCCGGCGTCCACGTCGTGACCGGCGATACCAAAGTGGTGCCCAAAGGGGCGGCTGATAAAATTTTTATCAACACCTCCGGAGTGGGGCGCATCCCGGATGGAATCGATGTTGGCAGCGACCAGGCCTCCGCCGGGGACATCATCATCGTTTCCGGAACACTGGCCGACCATGGCGCGACAGTGTTGACCCAACGGGAAGGACTCACCTTTGAGGCCCAGGTGGCCAGTGACTCGGCGGCTTTGAACCACATGGTACGACAGATCCTGGATGTTTGCCCGCAGGTCAGTGTCCTGCGCGACCCTACCCGCGGGGGTGTGGGTACGGCACTGAATGAAATTGCCGGGCAGTCCGGTGTCGGCATTAAAATTTCCGAAGACAAGATACCCGTCAAGCCTGAGGTCGCCGGCATATGTGAACTGCTCGGGCTGGACCCGCTTTATGTTGCCAATGAAGGCAAACTGCTGGCGCTGGTACCGGCTGACCAGGCGGACAGGGTGCTGGCGGCGATAAAAGCGAATGAGTTTGGCCGGGAGGCTGTCATTATCGGTGAAGTGACGGCGGACTCGCCCGGGAAGGTGTTTATGCAGACCCGCATCGGCGGCAGCCGGATTGTGGATATGCTGACAGGCGAGCAGCTCCCCCGAATCTGCTAAAAGCTGTCTCAGAGGATAGCTATTGGCTCAATCTCGGTGTTGGGCGCGAATATCAAATCCTCGAAATACCATAAGTATTTACCACGCAAGGCATTGGCTTCGCTGGCACCTCCGGTTTGAAATTCACGTCCGCCTTGATATTAAACCAATATCTATCCTCTGAGACAGCTTTAGGTAAATTTATGAATCTGCAAAAACGATTTTTGTTGTACGCGATTAGCCTTCTTTTCCTGCTCCTGGCTTTTACCATCGGCTGTGGGATGCAGAAGGAGACGCTGCTGTCCGGCCGGACTATGGGGACGGTTTACCACATCAAGGTGATATCCGGCTATTTCACGGATCTGGACGGCTTGCAAAAAAAGATCGATGCCCGCCTGGAAGAAATCAACCAGAGCATGTCCACTTACCGGCCTGACAGTGAGATCAGCCTTTTTAACAAATTGTCGAACGATACACCCATGCAGGTGTCTTCCGATTTTTATACGGTGTTGAAAGCCGCTGCAAAAGTCTACAAGTGGTCCGGCGGGGCCTGGGACGGTACGCTCAAACCGCTGGTCAACCTGTGGGGGTTTGGCAATGCCCGCCCGGTGCAAAAGGCTCCCGACCAGGTGCAGATTACCCAAAAGCTTGCCCACACGGGCTTTGATCACATTCAAATGCTTGCGAACCAACGGATCAGCAAGCGCAATCCCCAGGTAACCCTTGACTTGGCCTCCATTGCCAAGGGCTACGGTGTAGATGCCATCGCAGCCCTGATTCGCAAGGCAGGGCCGCGCGATTTTTTAGTGGAGATCGGTGGTGAGGTTGTGGCCTCCGGTGTCCGCAAGGATGGCAAGCCATGGGTGGTCGGAATTAACCGGCCGGCACCGGATGCCGCCGCCAACGCCGTGTACCGGGCTTTCGCCCTTTCCGACGGTGCCTTGGCTACCAGTGGCGATTACCGCAATTTTTTCGAGTTGGATGGTGTTCGCTATGCGCACGTGATCGATCCGCGCACCGGGTACCCGGTAGCCAACCGGGTGGCCAGTGTTTCGGTGGTGGCCCCCAACTGCACCCTGGCCGATGGTTTCGCTACGGCTTTGATGGTGATGGGCACCGAAGAAAGTCTGTCCCTGGTGAACCGGCTCGAGAATGTGGAATGCCTGATCATCGAGTATGCTCCGGACGGCCAGTTGCGCGAGCATACATCCGCCGGTTTTCCCGGGAGAACAGGCTGACTGCCGGCACTACACGCGCCTTTGATTTCAATTGACTTCGCGAATTGATCGTATTAGCAATAGTGTCTAAGGGCGAATTCGCGATTTTAGCAATTCAAATTTACATTTCACGCAACAACTATCAGCGTCATGCTTACCCGAAGAGATCGGACCTCAGGACGGGAGGATTTCGTGTATGGTAAGGCAGTTTTTCAAGTATCTCACATTTGAAAACGTACCGGTGTATCTGGAAAAATGGCCCAAGACAGTTATCCTGATTGTGTTGGGCCTCACGGCTCTTTTTGCCGTGCAGATACCAAACCTGTCATTTTCTACCTCCGTCTACGATCTGGTGATCGAAGATCTTCCCGAGACGGAACGCTACAAGGCTTTTAAAAAAGTATTTGGTTCGGACGAGATAATCCGGGTGGTGGCCCGAAGCGAAAATGTATTCGATCCTCTGGTCTTTCGCCAGCTTGAACTGCTGTCCGCGACAGCGGCAAAAATTAAAGGGGTCCGGCGGGTCATCAGCCTGCCGGGCATTAAAAAAGCGATTGATATCAGTGGCGCGTGGAGCCTGGAGGAATATGCCCGGGTGCTGGGCCCGGTTGACCTGTTCACCGGCAATATCGTTTCTGCGGATCACAAGGCGACGGCCTTGACCCTGGTCCTGGCCAATGATGCCGATTATCTGGCCGTAATCGATGAAGTCGAAAAGATGATCGCCGCCGCGTCGGAGCAACTGTCGCTTTACCAGATCGGCATGCCCCTGGTGTCCCAGGCCCTGGAGGAGTATACACGCAAAGATTTTTTCAGGCTGCCGCCCATTACGTTTGGCCTGATCGCTATTTTATTGTTCTGCATTTTCCGCAAGGCGGCCTATCTCTTTCTGCCGCTGGTGTGCGTCTCCTTTTCTCTGATTTGGACCTTTGGGCTCATGGCCGGATCCGGCATCCCGTTGTCCATGTTGACCATGATCGTACCGGTGTTTATTATTGCAGTGGGTACGGCCTATTGTCTGCACATCGTTTCGGCGTATCAGGCCTGCCGCCAGGACGACCAGACCGCGGCTGTATCCGTTCGGCTTGCTTTCAAGGAGATCGCTTTTCCCACGGTCCTGGCCGTTGCCACCACCGTCATTGGCCTTGGATCACTCCTGCTCAATCACATCCCGGCTATCCGGGAGTTTGCCCTGTTTTCCTGTTTCGGGATGTTCAGCCTCCTGGTGATGGTGCTGACCCTCTTCCCGGCGGCCCTGGTCTGCATGCCCATGTCCAGGGGCGACAGCTGCCAGCCGGCCGGCGACAGCGGCATCATAGACCGCATCATCACCGTGGTCATAGATTTGAACCTGAACCGCCAGCATATAGTGCTGCCGATTATTGCCATTGTTGTGGTTATCTGCATTGCCGGCATATTCCGCCTGCGGGTCGAGACCAACCCGGTTGGCTATTTCAAAGACGACTCTCCGGTCAGCCGCCATTTCCACGACATCTACAAGGATTTGTCAGGCAGTTTCCCGATCAACATTTCCATGACCGGCAAGGGTGAAGGCTACTTTCAGGATCCCAAACATATAGCCGAGATCGCCAAATTGCAGGAATTTGTCCAGACCCTGCCCGGCGTGGACAAAACGGTTGCGTACACGGACTATATGAAACTGGTCAATTATGCCGGCAACCAGTTCAATCCTGAAAACTATGCTCTGCCCGAAGCCGCCTGGGAAGTACGGATGCTGGCAAATAAATATACGATGATGCTGGGCGAAGACATGTTCACGCGTTTTATGAACCCGGACTATACCAGCGCCAACATCTTGCTCCTCACCCATATTGCAAGTTCCCAGGACTTTCTGAACCTGCGTGAACGGATCCTGGAATATGCGCAGGCGAACTTCTCTAAAGACTACACCTGGGATGTGACCGGGTTCGGCATCGTGATTTCCGCCAGTAGTCATTTACTGACCAGCGGGCAGGTTAAAAGTCTTTCGTTAACCATGGTGGTGGTCTTCGGGATCATGTTTCTCCTGTTTTTGTCCAGCAAGGTCGGCCTGGTTGCCATTGTGCCCAACCTGTTTCCCATCATCATCAACTTCGGTATCATGGGGTGGCTCGGGATCGAACTTTCCATGTTTACCAGCCTCATTGCCAGTATCGCCATCGGCCTGGCAGTGGACGACACAATCCACTACCTGGTCCGTTACAATAAAGAATTTCGCAAGGACCTCGATGACAAGAAGGCTTTGCAGGAGACCCTGCGGCATATTGGGCGCCCCATCCTCTACACGACCATTACCATCAGTATCGGCTTTTCTATCCTGGCTTTTTCCAGCTTTCAGCCCACGGCCATATTCGGGCTGCTGATGATGATCACCATGCTGTCAGCCCTGGTTGGAGATCTGGTCCTGCTGCCCTCTTTGATGCTGCATGTCGAACTGGTGACCCTCTGGGATCTGGTGCGGATCAAGCTGGGCACGGAGCCCAGGCTTGGTATTCCCCTGTTCAAAGGCTTGTCCCGCACCCAGGTCCACTACATTATCATGGCGGGGTCCCTTAAAAAGATTGACAAAGGGGAGGTGTTGTTTCGCAAAGGTGATGCCAGCGACTCCATGTATGCCCTGATATCCGGGGATATGATGGTGGTGGACCAGTCCCGGGATGGGGCGGCCTTGAAGAACCGCAGCATTTCGAAAATCCTCACGCGGGTCAGTGCCGGTGATCTTATCGGTGAAATGGGACTTTTACGCGGGGCTCCGCGCTCGGCCACCGTGATTGCCACCTGCCCGTGTGAACTGCTGCAGATGAATCTGAAGATGATCAAGCGGCTGCAGTGGCTATATCCGCCCATGGCGCTTACCTTTAATTTCAATCTTTTGACCATCCTGTGCGACAAACTGGAGCGGACCTCCCAGAGCCTGATCGACAACAGCTTCATCGATGACGTGACCGGCATGTGGAACCGGCGGACCTTTATGGAAAATCTCAGTACGGAAACCTACCGGTCGCGGCGCTACAATTCCGAACTGACGCTCTGCCTGCTTCAGTTGAGCGGGAATGGTGCCGCCCGCGGTGAGCAGAACACCGGTCTTGATGAGCGGATCCTGCGCTCCCTGTCATCGATTCTTAGCAGCGGCCTGCGGAAAAGCGATGGTCTCGGCCGGCTCGATGATGATAAAGTTGCCTTCCTGTTCCCCCAGACAAAGGCGGAGGAAGCCCGGGCAATCGTCAACCGGGCCGTCGCAACCCTGCAAGAGGCCGTTGCCGTTCAGGGGTGGCCGCAAGTCAAGCTGGCCCTGGGCCTGGCGGCTTACCCGGAGCAGGTCGATGAAACTGCCGACGAACTGTATGCCCGTGCGGAAGAAGATTTGCAGGATGTAGCCGATCGCAATAAACCCGCCTAGTGTTTGCGTATCCAATTCGACTGGCTGGTTCCCCATTATTTTATTGACAATCCATACCGGGGTTTCTATTCCTAATCTGGCTTTTTAGCAGGAAGCGCTTGCATTTTCTGACGTTTAGCGGGACCGGTATGGACGCGATAGAAAAAACGGTTTTTCTGGTGAGTCTCGGGTGCGCACGCAACCAGGTAGACAGTGAACTGATGCTGGGCAGCCTGGGTGCGTCTGGTTGGGAGGTGATCGCCGACCCGGAGGACGCCGCGGCCATTGTGATCAATACCTGCAGTTTCATAGAGTCCGCCGCCGACGAATCCATCGAGGCCATCATAGAGATGGCGGCCTATAAAACCCACGGGCGCTGTCGCAAACTGGTGGTGACCGGTTGCCTGCCTGAAAGGTACCGGGAGCAGATCAGCGCTGAGCTTCCCGAAGTCGACGCCTTTTTAGGAACCGGGGCTTATGCCGAAATCCTGCAGGTCATCGAGGCGCCCGTTGAAAAAGGCACCTGCCTTCTGCCGGACCCGGATTTAATCCAACCCCAGGGAGCGAATGCGCCGCGGCAACTCAGTGACCAGGCCACCGTGGCCTATCTGAAAATCGCCGAAGGTTGCAGCCGGCATTGCACCTACTGCATCATTCCGAAACTGCGCGGAAAACAGAAAAGCCGCCGGCCGGAGGATATTATTGCGGAAGCCGGAGGTCTCGCCGCCCGCGGGGTAAAAGAAATCGTCCTGGTGGCCCAGGACACTACCTATTACGGGCAGGATATCGGGTCGGTAGGGTTGGCCGCAGCCCATCCCGCGCTGTGGATCCGGTTTCTGTACGGCCATCCGGAAAGTATCCAACCGGCTGTCTATGCGGCGGTGGCGCGGCACGCCAACATCTGCTCCTATTTTGATATTCCCATCCAGCATGCCAGCAATCGGATATTACGCAGGATGGGCCGGCACTATTCGTCTGACGAACTGCTGACCCTGTTTGACCGCATCCGCCGGGCAGTTCCGGGGGTGGCCCTGCGGACAACGGTAATCACCGGGTTCCCCGGTGAGACCGAAGCGGATTTTGCAGCGTTGACAAGCTTCGTAGACCGCGTTCGGTTCGATCACCTGGGCGTGTTTACCTACTCGGATTCAGACGACTTGCCCTCCCACCGACTGTCAAACCATGTCCCCGCTCGGACAGCCCGGGACCGGCATGACCGCCTCATGGCCCTGCAATTGGAGATCTCTCGGACGAACAATGCGCAACGGTTGGATACGGAGGTAGATGTTCTCGTGGAGGAACACTCTGAACCAGGGGTCTATTTCGGCCGGACCATGCTGCAAGCACCGGAAGTGGATGGCTTGACAATTCTGCACGCGGACCATATTGAAAGGGGCACCATCGTACGCGCCCGGATTACGGATACACTGGAATATGACTTGATCGGGAAGGTTCTGTAAACTCATGCGTGACCTGAAAACCAAGATTCTGACCGCAGTCCGCGAAGATCTGGAGGCTATCAATACCGCCCTGGAAGACAATCTGAGCCCTCATTTTGCCCTGACCCGCGACGTTGCCGGCCATATTCTTTTCAGCGGCGGCAAGCGGCTGCGACCGCTGCTGATGGTACTGGCGGCCCGCCTGTGTGAGTATAACGGCGCCAAAGCGCCGGCCTTTGCCGTTATCTTTGAATACCTGCACGCGGCGACCCTGCTGCATGACGATCTGGTTGATGAAGCCGCAGTACGCCGGGGTCAACCGGTGGCCAATTCAGTCTGGGACAACGCCATCGCTGTCCTGACGGGAGATTTTCTACTGGCGCGGTCCCTGTCGCTGGCCGCGGATACCGGTAATGTGGACGTAATTCACACCATCGCCCGGATTACCGAGATGATGTCCCAGGGGGAAATTCAGCAGTTACACCGCAAGGGCGATCTATCCCTGACCGAAGCGGAATACATGACAGTAATCGAATGCAAAACTGCTGTGCTGTTTGAAGGTGCCTGTCGGACCGGGGCCCTGGTAGCAGGGCGTAATTCGACCGATCCGCAGGCTCTGGCCGCTTACGGCTACAACCTGGGTTTGGCCTTCCAGATGGCGGATGATCTATTGGACTACACCCTGGACAGTGAAGCGCTGGGCAAGGCTGTAGGCGCAGATCTGCGGGAAGGCAAGCTGACCATGCCGGTGATCTATGCGCTCGCGAAGGCCGACCCGGACCACCGGCGCCGGATGGAAACCATTATTCAGAATCCCGAGTTCTCGATCGCAGATTTCAAAACCCTGATAGAATTGCTCGAAACATACGGCGGGATCGGCTATACTCAGGACACAGCCAGAAAATACGTGCAACAGGCCAAGGACTGCTTGGCTGGGTTTAGCCCCTCCGTTACCCGGGATACGCTGGAGGACATTGCGGATTATGCGTTGGCCCGCAAAATCTAAAAAGGGGCTCAAATAAGTCTGCATGTCCGGCAAAGCCGGAAGGCGATGACGGATTAACCCCATATTGGGGTCGGGTGGACGGATCAGGATTCAATTTTAAGATAGCTGCCGATTAAAATTCTCTTTCTGGAGGAACCCATTGATGGCCAATCGTGACAGGTTAATAGGCCGCCTTGCAGGCCTTTGCGTACTCGCAAGCTTGACCTTTTTATTTAGCGCCCCAGCATATGCCCGGCAACCGGCGGGTTTGAAAACCATGGTGGTTATCGGCACCGGGACTATTTACAAAGGCAATTCCGAGGCGGCCCGGCAGGATGCTATCAAAGACGGCCTCAATACGGCCCTGGATGCGGCAGTGGTTGAACTGCTTTCACCCGAAAGCCTCGTAGGCCACTTTCAGATTATCAACCAAGTTATCCAGGGCCAGACCGAGGCGTTTCTCCAGGGCTACAAAGTCCTGGGTGAATACAAGGCCGGCAAGACCTACCGGGCCGTGGTGGAGGCCACCATATCCCTGGAGGCGATTGCCCGAAAACTGGCCGAGATGTCCATTGCCGTGGGGCGGGGGGAACTGCCCAAGATCCTGTTCTTTATATCCGAGGAAAATCCGAGCGGTGCGCTGGCGCACTACTGGTGGGGCGGGGATGCGCAGTTTAGGATGTCTACTGCGGAAAAAACCATGGCCGGAACGTTTGCCGAAAAAGGATTTCTGGTAGCCGATCCCGGACGCAGCGCTTCCGGTACCCAGAATCGCACCATCGACTTTCCGGCTGCCATCGATACGGCATCCGCCTTACTTTTGGCTGCGGACTACGGTGCCAAGGTTATTATCGTGGGGACCGCTGTTTCCCAGTCGGCCCCCAACACCATGGGCGCCACTAGAAGATCCTATGCCGCGACCGTTCAGGCGCGGGCTTACCTTGTGGCTGATGGCACCGAACTGGCATTGACGGAAAAGGAAGCGGTTGCAGCCGGCAGCAACGATATTGCAGGCGGACGCAAGGCGATTGATGCGGCGGCGGGCCTGGCGGCGACGGAGCTGGCCGAACGCATCACAGCCGTCTGGGGTAAGGAGGGCAAGGATCTCACCACGATCCAGATTGCGGTGGAAGGCACCCGCGATCTGGTCAATTTTGTCATGTTTCGGCGGGTGATCAAAAAGATGCCCGATGTCCAGAATATTAAAACCCTGGAGATGAAGCCGGACCAGGCCTTGATGGAAGTTGAATTCCAGGGAACGGCCGAGGCATTCGCCAACGGCTTGATGTTGAATCCGTTCGAAAATTTTCGACTGGATATATATGAAGTTTCCGGAGAGCTGTTGCGGGTAGCATTGATCCCTCAATAATGTTCGGTCCAAGGCGGCATTTCCTGGATCCTGGCGGCATTTTACCGGCCATACAACCGGGCGCTTTATTGGTCGATAGTAGCTGTGGGAGCGGCATCCTGCCGCTCCCACAGGTTGAATTCCACTTTGATTGTAACCGCTTGAATATTCACTGAGAATTACAAGAAAGAAATTAACGGCCGCATGTTTGTCGAACTGTGATTTCGCTTGACAGTGCATAGCCCCGGTGATATCTCAACACCTACTTTTACAGGCACGTAGCTCAGGGGGAGAGCGCTTCCCTGACACGGAAGAGGTCGTTGGTTCAAATCCAATCGTGCCTACCATTAAATAGAAAAAAGCCCGGCTAACTGGCCGGGCTTTTTTCATTTTCAGGGATAACGGCTGTAGGCGCGTGTTTTTTCATAAAACGCTTCAACCCCGATCTTCTTAATTTTTTCATTTATCGCGACCCAGCGGGCATACAGGTGTTTGTCGAAGTTGGTTTTTTCGCAGGGGAATTCGTCGCACTGGTGGCAATAGTCCACGCCTTTTTCCTGATGGCAGGGACGCACCCCGCAGTCCTTGAAAAGTTTGCACTGTTCGCTACGGCAGCCAGTGCAGTTCTCCTGGGCGAAATAGTCCAGCATGGCCTTGAATTCGGGGTATTTCTTAAAGACCGGATCACCTACCAGGGTTTCAAAGCGTTTGGCGTAGATATCAAAATTACCTAATTTTTCCTTTAGCATCAGGCTATACTTGCGGATGTCGCCCTCCACCTGGGCAAAACACTTTTCACAGCTCAGGCCGCAGGGCGCGATGGCCGCCAGTAATTGTGTTGCGTTCATCAGCATCCTCCTTTGGGTTTGAATTTGGAAAAAACATAGCAGTTGCTTTTTGAAATGGAAAGTGGCATAAACGACTTTTAAGAAGCCTTTTACGACAGTTTTGATTCTGGGGGGCGGTTTTTCGCCCGGCACACAACCGGCCTGTCTTTTAGGGGATGCACCGAATGAACACAACACCTAAAAAGGTTACAATTTTAGGCCTTTACAATTCAATGGCCACCACCATTATCGGCCCCATGGATATCCTGAACCAGGCCGGTCGGCTCTGGAACAGGGTCAGTAATACGCCGGCCACACCGTTTTTTGACGTTTCCATCGCCTCCGCTGATGGGCGGCCGATCAAGGCGACCAACAGGGTTTTTATCCAGCCCCACAACAGCATCGCGGATATTGATCAGACCGACCTGATAGTCATTGCTTCCGCTACCCACATCGAACGGATCCTGGAAAAGAATCCGGAATTGGTGCCTTGGATCCAGCGCCACTATGAACAGGGTGCCCATGTGGCCAGTATCTGTACCGGCGTATTTTTATTGGCTGAGACCGGCCTGTTGGACGGTAAGGCGGCGACATTGCACTGGGGGTTTACAGACATATTTCAGGAAAAATATCCCCGGGTTCAATTGATGCAGGATCAGATGTTCCTGGACCAGGGCCGTCTCTATTGCTCGGCCGGTGTGAATGCCGGCCTGGATTTGTCGCTCTACCTGGTGGAAAAATTCTGCGGTCGGCAAACCGCCGTCCAATGCGCAAAGACCATGATCCTGGATTTGGGACGTGAAATACAAACCCCCTACGACTGTTTTCTCTTCTCTCGGGATCATGCTGATGCGGCGATTGTGAAAATACAGAAATGGATTGAACAGCATCACACCCAGGCCATGGACTACGACCAACTAGCCGCAGAGCACGGACTGAGCCGACGATCGCTGGAGCGCCGCTTCAAACAGGCAACGGGGGTGACGCCGCTGGGCTATTTGCAGCAATTGCGGGTGGAAACCGCCAAACACCTGCTGGAGGAAGGCAGTCGGACGTTCAATGAAATTACGATTCTAGTTGGATATGAGGATATCTCTTTTTTCAGAAAGGTGTTTATCCGGTATACCGGCTTGCGGCCCAAAGAGTATCAGCAGCGGTTTGCCGGCTTTGCGGCTGCCCGCTAACACTTCGTTCCCGAACAGGGGTGCGACTGCCCCGGATGAGATGGTTCGCCCACACCAGGGGCTGGCCCTGGTGTGTCGCGTTCAATGGCGGCACTGGATGCCCAGCGAGCCGGGCCTTCTATTCTGCCAACTCAAGCATGTCATACAGCGCATTGAAGACATCCGTAGAGCGCAGGATGCCGACAATCACCTTGTCCCGGGTCACGAGCAGGCTGTGGTGTTGCCCCATGACAATGCGGTGCATGGCGATGTTCATGGTGTCGGTCTCCCGAACAAATTGTCCTTCAGAGGGGACCTGCATGACATCGGCGACTTTCTGGCCGGCGATCACATCCGGCAGGCTTTCCACCGGTCGCTCCCATAATTGAAACTCTTCACGCAAGGTGACCAGCATAGCGGATGTCATCCTGGCCAGCCCCCCCATTCTATGGGTATCCCCGAGGTTTTTATAATTGGGCTCCAGGGCCCGCATGATATCGATCTGGCTCACCCGGCCGACGACATGCTGGTTGGCATCTATCACCACCAGGGAGCGGTGCCGATAAGGGCCGTCTTTGTAGCTCCGTTTTTCATTTTCCAGGGCTACCAGCGCTTCTTTGAGGTCGGCTGTTTCCTGTACGGTGGCGTAATCCGAAACCGGCACCATGATGTCCTTGATCGCTTTGGTTTTCATCGTAAAAGGTCTCCTTTGAGGTTTTTTATCTATACATATCTTTACAACGCCCGCGTAGAGCAGGGACTGAGCCGGGTTGCCGGCGAGCAATACTGAAGGGCGGTTTACTGGTGATAGCTGTGCTGGCCCATAATCTGGGCAGAAATGTTAAGAAACGGGTCGTTGCTTTTACGGCCAGGCGAATTCCTTATCTAAAAAAGATTTCGATGGTCACAACTATATCAAACCGGGCGGACTGTGCTCGTGGCAGAGAGCGTGATTTTGATTCAGCAGGTCGTGATAGGCGCAGTGGTTTCGGTATACTGGTCATAGTGAAACCCCATTTTGGCAATTATAAGTTTCATTTTAGAATTGGCGGCCTTCCGGCAATCGACCGAAGATCGCCGCATAGGTTCAAATCAGCTTCCAATGGGTTTACCACTGGAAAAGTTGCGCTAAAATGGTCCCATCAATGCGGTTTGTCAATAGAAAAATGATGTTCATACCCTGGCCCGGTTGTTGAGCGGAAAATTGAGGCAGGTAGGATATAGGTAAACACGAACCGGTTTTAGTGGCTCGCGGCCAACTTTAATTCTTCCAGGATTTGCTCCGCGACCTTTTTCCAGCCATCTTCCAGCATCATGTCATGGGCCATGCCGCCAAACATGGTGGCCTTGCCGCCAGCGGCTCGGGCGGTCTTTTCAATTTCCGCAGATGCAAAGATCCTGTCCGCTTCAGCCCCCATGACGATTACGGGCGTCTGGACCTTTTGGGGCGACGCAAACCTGAACAGCAGCATGTCCAGAAACCCCAGATAGGATTCATCCTGGATACGGGCGGCATAGGCCTCCAGTTTAGCGGTGGGGATTGTATCTCCAAAGAAGTGGTACTTTACGCGCCGGGTGGTTTTGACCAGGGGCCAGAGGCTCCCGGTAAGATTGGCCCAGATGAAAGACAGCGACGTTTGCCGGAAAACCTGCAAGGTGGCCTGCCAGATCCCATGCACTGGAACCGGTGCCAGCAAATAGGCCTTGGGAATATTCGGGGCCGATTCCAAATATTTCTGCACCACCAGGCGCCGTGCCAGGCACCATGAACGAATACCAGGGGGACGGTTTGAACATCCCCGCTGGATTCGCGCAGCAGCTCTCAGCGCAAGTTTTCATGTTGACTTTGATGCATTCGGGGCCTCAAAGCAGGTTTTATCAAATACGAGCACGCCGTCTTTGACGGTTTTTTCAACTACGCTGACCCCGGTGTGATAGGGGATGAAGCGATACGACGGGTATTCCAGGATGACAAGGTCACCCTTTTTTCCAGGATCCAGACTGCCCACGGTAGCGGCGCGGTCCAGGGCGGCCGCGCCGTTCAAGGTAAGCGCGGTGACTGTTTCTTCCGGGCTGAGCCCCATCTGCAAGGTTGCCAGGGCCGCCAGCATGGGGATTGACAATGTAAAGCTACTGCCCGGGTTCAGGTCGGTGGCCAGGGCCACGGCACAGTTCTGGGCGATCATTTCGCGCGCGCGGGCATAGGGTTCTTTCAGGCAGAATGCCGTGCCAGGCAGCAGGGTTGCCACCACATGGGATGCGGCCATGCCGGCTATCCCGGCATCTGAAGCGTGCAGGAGATGGTCCGCCGAGACAGCCCCCAGTTCGGCAGCCAGATCAGCGCCCCCCAGGGGAACGATCTCATCCGCATGCAGCTTGAGCTTCAACCCCGAACCGGACGCGGCTTGCAGCAGCCTTTTGGATTGCGCGATGGAAAAAACGCCCTGCTCGCAGAAGACATCACAAAATTCTGCCAGGCTCCGGGCGGTCACTTCCGGCAGGACGTCAGCGATGATAAAGTCGATATACTGGTCCGCCCGGTCTTTATAATCCGGGGGGACGGCATGGGCTCCGAGAAAGGTTGCCGCGATATCGACCGGGTGCCCGGCATTGAGATCTGCCATGACTGCGAGCTGCTTGACTTCCGTATCCAGGTCGAGGCCATATCCGCTTTTGCCTTCGACCGTGGTAACCCCGAAGCTCAACATCGCATCCAGCCGTTTACGGCCGGCGGCGGCCAGTTCTTCAAAACTGGCTTTGCGCGTCGCGGCCACGGTGTTATGGATACCGCCGCCGCGGCGCATGATTTCCATGTAGGTATCGCCGCGCAAACGCCAAGCAAATTCTTCTGGACGGTAGCCGCCGAATACAAAATGGGTGTGCGCATCAACAAAGCCCGGCAGGACGGCTTTGCCGGACGCATCGATAATTTGAAAACCAGTACGATCCATGTCGGGCGGCAGCTCACGGGTGGGCCCGACCCAGCCAATACACCCGTTTTCAATTACCACGGCCCCATCCGGGATGACGCCGATATCCGCCATCTGTGCGCCGGATTTAGCGGTAAACCCACTGCAGGTGACCAGTTCGGTCGCATTTTCAACGATGAGGTTTCCGTTCATATTGGTCCCCACTTTAGAGTTTAGATTGGCATATGAACTTACAGGTAGTGGGAGCGGCATCTTGCCGCGAATGCCTTAGCGGAACACCACGGTGTTCGCGGCAAGATGCCGCTCCCACAAGTATACCCCAAAGGCTTCAGCATTTACTTCTTGGACTCAAGACCTTCCCTAACTATGTTATCAATCAACGCTTCATCCGGGATGAACGGCAGGGTAAGGTGATCCGTATCCGGGCGGCTTGCGTTGTACGCGATCACGGTTTCGATGGCGTTTTCGTTCCGGGCCCAGGCCCGCCGGGCCACCCCGCCCATGACATCCCAGGGAAAGGCCCGTTTCAGGATGTCGTCTACCCGGCGACTGCCGTCGAGCACCATGCCGAAACCGCCGTTGATGGCCTTGCCGATGCCGACGCCCCCCCCATTGTGCAGGGCAACTAGGCTCATGCCGCGGGCTGCGTTTCCGGCAAAGCAATGTACGGCCATGTCGGCCATGATGTTGCTGCCGTCCTTGATATTGGCGGTTTCCCTGAACGGGGAGTCCGTTCCGCCAGTGTCGTGGTGATCGCGGCCCAGCATCACCGGGCCGATGTCGCCGTTTCTGACCATCTGGTTGAATTTCAGGGCAATCGCCATGCGTCCCAGGGCGTCCTGGTAAAGGATGCGGGCCTGGGTACCCACCACCATTTTATTCTGACCGGCATCCCGGATCCAGACATAGTTGTCACGGTCCTGGAAACGGCGGTCCGGATCGATGCACGCCATGGCGGCCTGGTCGGTTTTTTCCAGATCCTCTGCTTTCCCGCTGAGGCAGACCCAGCGAAAAGGCCCGTAGCCGTAATCAAATAATACAGGCCCCATAATATCTTCCACGTAGGAAGGGAAAATAAAGCCGTCAAGAGAGTCTCGACCATTTTTGCAAATCTCCGTTACACCGGCATCGAACACCGCTTTTAGAAAGCTGTTGCCATAATCGAAGAAGTACACGCCTCTTTCGTTCAGGGTGCTCACGAGCTCAAAGTGGCGTTTCAAAGAGCGGTCCACCAGGTGCACAAACCGGGCATGATCGCTGCGCAGCATGTCCGTGCGTTCCGTGAAAGTCAATCCGTGGGGGCAGTAGCCGCCGTCGTAGACAACATGGCAGGAGGTCTGGTCCGAAAGCAGGTCGATATGGATTTCGTTGGCGACGGCGTATTCAAGCAGGTCGACGATGTTGCCGTGAAAGGCTATGGACGCACCCTTTTTCTTATCCTGATATGCCCGTGCCTGTTCAAAGGCCTCCGCCGGGTCGGCCGTCACCTGGCTGACCCAGCCCTGCTCGTGGCGGGTCTGTATCCGCGAAGGATCGACCTCGGCAATGATGCCGACCCCGTTGGCAATCTCGATGGCTTTGCCCTGGGCCCCGCTCATGCCTCCCAGCCCGGACGATACAAAGAGAATGCCGGCCATATCCGCCTGAGCCGGGACGCCGAGTTTTGCACGGGCGGCATTCAGCAAGGTGGAGTAAGTACCGTGGACAATTCCCTGGGGACCGATATACATCCAGCCGCCGGCGGTCATCTGCCCGTAATTGGCGACGCCCAGGGCCATGGCCCGGTGCCAGTTGTCCTGGTCATCGAACATGCCCACCATGAGGGCATTGGTGATAATGACCCGGGGGGCCTGCAAAGACGAATGGAAGAGACCCACCGGATGTCCGGAGGCGACCACCAGGGTCTGCTTGTCGGTCATGATTTCCAGGTAGCGTTTGATCAGACAATACTGCATCCAGTTCTGGCAGACCTGACCGGTTTCGCCGTAGGTTACCAGTTCGTAGGGATACAGGGCTATATCGAAATCCAGATTGTTGTCGATCATGACCTGAAATGCCCGGCCTTCAATGCAATTGCCTTGATACTTTTCGATGGGGCGCCCGCGCAGTTTTCCCGGTGGCCGGAAGCGGTAACCGTAGATCCGGCCACGGGTCCGCAGTTCATCCAGAAATTCCGGTGCCAGCCGGGCATGCCACTTTTCCGGGATATACCGCAGCGCGTTCTTAAGGGCCAGCTTCGTTTCTGATTTGGATAGGGTAAAATTCCTGGCCGGGGCCCGCCGGACACCGGGTTGGAAATTGGTTTCCGGGGGCAAGCTTTCGAAAATATTTTCCAATTTGACCGTCATGGCGGCGGCAATGTCTTGGTTGGTAGCCATGGCTTTGCTCCTGTTCCTTCCGGAGGTTGATTTAAAATTTCTAAAATGGTTGAATGGAATCCCAGTTGACAATACCTGAGCTTAATTGTACTGACATGTATATATAAGCTGGTCGCATTTGTCAATCGGTGACTACTCATCCGGCCATTCGGCCCGCAGGTTACACAACAGAGCGGAGACACTATGCAGCTGCAAAAGTTACCCGAGGTCAGTTCTTCATCGCCTCTGCCCCTCTACCGTCAGGTAAAAAGGTATATTCAGGGTCAGATCAGCGCCGACAAATGGAAACCGGATACCAAAATCCCCTCCGAAAACGAGCTGGTGCGAACCCTGGGTGTATCACGCATGACCGTCAATCGCGCCCTGCGCGAGCTGACCCTGGAGGGCCTGCTGGTCAGGCTGCAGGGGGTCGGCACCTTCGTAGCCCATCAAAAGCCGCAGTCAGCTCTTTTGGAAATAAAAAGCATCGCAAGCGAGATCGAAAGCAGGGGGGGCGTGCACAGCAGCACGGTGCTAACGCTCGAAGAACTTCCGGCCACGGATAGCCTGGCCGCTATTTTGGGCCTGCCCCCCGGGTCGCCGATCTACCATTCAGTATTGATTCACAGCGAAAGCGGGGTGCCCATCCAGTATGCGGAACGATATGTAAACCCGATTGTGGCTCCAGATTATCTCAGTCAGGATTTTACGTCAATAACTCCCAGCGAGTACCTGCTTAGTGTGGCGCCGATTACCGCGGTCGAGCATATTATCGAAGCGACCCAGCCGACGCCCGCGGTGCGGAAAAAGCTGGCGATGCCGTCTTCCGAACCCTGTCTGGTGTTGTATCGCAAAACCTGGTCCCAGGATGTGGTGGCGACCAGCAGTACCCTCATCTTTCCGGGCTCACGCTATCGCCTGGGCGGACGTTTCACGCCGCCTTCCGCCACACACCGGGTAACCGCTTGAAGATTGGAGAAATAGAATGGATAACGTTTTATTAGGGTTTGACGGCATGACCTTGGACGAACTTGTGGCCATAGCCAGGGACAGTGTCCCGGTCGATATTTCCGCCGCGGCTGTTTCCCAGCTGGTCAAATCCAGCCAACTCATTGCCAAATGGGTTGCCGGCGGTGAGAAGGTGTACGGTGTGACGACTGGATTCGGCAATCTGGCCGACGTCTCCATTTCCAGGTCGGATACCCGCCGGCTGCAAACGAATCTGCTCATGAGTCATGCCTCCGGGGTTGGTGATCCCCTGGATACTGATTCGGTCCGCGCCGTAATGGCCCTGCGGGTGAAAGATTTGCTGCGCGGGAACTCAGGTGCCCGTCCGGAGACGGTACAGCTTCTCGTGGACATGCTCAATGCCGGGATTACCCCGGTGGTGCCGGAAAAAGGGTCCGTGGGTGCCAGCGGAGACCTTTGCCCCCTGGCGCATCTGGCCCTGGTTCTGGTCGGATTGGGCGAAGCCGACGTCAATGGTGAAAGGCTGCCCGGCCCGGCTGCCCTGCAGCGTTGCGGGCTGTCGCCGGTCGACCTGGACTCCGGCGAGGGATTGGCCTTGATCAACGGTACCCAGGTGATGACCGGGATCGGGGGGCTGGCGGTCTACGATGCAGTACAATTGGGCAAACTGATCGACATCGCTGCTTCCATGAGCCTGGAAGTGCTGATGGGCAGCCGTACGGAATTCGACCCCCGCATCCACGAACTGCGCCCCCATCCGGGTCAGGCCCGGGTGGCTGCTAATAGGCTGAAAATCACCAGCAACAGTGACATCGTCTCTTCACACAAAGATTGCGGCCGGGTGCAGGATGCCTACACCCTGCGGTGTTCCCCCCAGGTGCATGGTGCCAGCCATGACGCCGTGCAGTACACCCGCCGGGTTGTGGAGACCGAGATGAATTCTTCCACCGGCAACCCCTTGATCTTCAACGACACGGAAACCTTCCTCACCGGAGGTAATTTTCATGGGCAGCCGGTGGCCCTGGCCATGGATTTCATGTGTATGGCGGTGGCCGAACTGGCCAATATTTCAGAGCGCCGGATTGAAAGGCTGGTGAATCCTAAATTAAGCGGCTTACCGGCGTTTTTGGTAAGTGACGGGGGGCTCAACTCGGGTTTTATGATCGCCCAGTATGCTGCGGCTGCGCTGGTGTCGGAAAACAAGGTCCTGTCCCACCCCGCCTGCGTGGACTCTATCCCCACCTCTGCCAACAAGGAGGACCACGTATCCATGGGGACCATTTCCGCGCGCAAGTGCCGCGAGGTGGTCAAAAACACCGAGCATGTGATCGCCATTGAATTTCTGTGCGCAGCCCAGGCCCTGGACCTTTTTACCAATCTCAAACCCGGCGAAGGATCCCTGGCGGCCTACCGGGCCATTCGCGATGCCATCCCCCACCTGGACAAGGATCGGGTGATGAATACCGATATCAACACCATGGTTGGCCTGATGCGCAGCGGGAAGATTACCGGAGCGGTGGAGCAGGCGGTGGGAGAACTGCAGTGATAAAAGCAGTGACTAAACTGAAACCTGGAAATTGTGTTATAACCTATACATGTCTGTGCGGATGCGCCCCCACCTTATGCGCGTGCTCATGTACATGCACGTGCAACTCCTCATCCACCAGGATCTTGTCGCTCTCCATGGTGTACATGTGGTCGGTAGTGGCCGTTAAAAAATCAAATTCATGCGATATCAGGATGTAGGCCAGATCGAGTTCGGAAAGTATTTTGATCAGGCGCTTCTTGGTATCCTGATCGAGGCCGGCCGTGGGTTCATCGAGCAAGAGGACCCGGGGTTCCATGGCCAGAACGGTGGCCAGGGCTACAAGACGCTTTTCGCCACCTGATAATTTGAAGGTAATTTTTTCTTCGAATTCCGCGAGGCCGAGGTAAGCCAGCGTTTTGCGGGATAGGGCGATGGCCTCCTCTTTGGTTTTACCCATGTTCAGCGGGCCAAAGGCGACGTCCTCCAGAACAGTTGGAGAAAACAGCTGGTCATCCGCGTCCTGGAAGAGCAGCCCCACCTGGCGGCGCATATCCCGAAAATCCTTTTCGTTTTGCATAACCCGGCCGAAAAGTTCCAGCGATCCGGCTGCGGGCGGCAGCAGTCCCATGATAATGTGGAGAAACGTGGTTTTACCGCTGCCGTTCGGAGCAACGATACCGATGCGGTCATTTTCGAAAAGCGTAAAAGAAAGATCCTCCAGAACCGGTGACCCGCCGGGGTAGCTGAAGCAGATCCCGTCTAATTTTATCAAGGGTTGGTGGGTGTGCATATTAAGTCCATTCCAGGTAAAGTATGATAATTAGGGCGCCCAGGGTGAATACTGCAAAAACAGGGTTCTGTTTTCCGGCTTTAATCGTCTGCAGGGGGATATACCGGCCATGAAACCCGCGGCAGAGCATGGCCTGGTAGACTCGCTGAGCGCGCATTGAGGCCCGGACGAAAAGCATCCCGGCCAGATAGGCGTAGGTCCGGTAGGTATGCATATTTGTCCCGGGCTGAAAGCCTCGGATTTTCGCCGCGCGCACGAGGCGCTGGTATTCCTGCTCAATAACAAAAATATAACGATAGGAAACCATGAGCAGCTGGGTCAATTTGCTCGGGACGCCCAGGCTGCTGAGGGCATTCCCCAGGGAAGCTACGGACATGGTGGCGACCAGGGCGATCAACAGGGCCAGGATCGCAAACGACTTGAGGGTAATCCGGGCGGCCAGGAGAACGCCCTCGCGAGTTACGGTGGCCGGGCCAAGTGTATATAGCGGGTTGCCGTGATGGGTGATGGGCAGGATCAACCACAGTAAAATCAGGAATCCGACCACGACCACGAAACGTCCGAGTACCTGCCGCCAGTATAGACTTGCGGCGATTAGGGTGAGGGCCGCAATCACCAGGGCTGACAAAAGCGGTGCAAAGTCGGCAGATAGCGCAATGGCGATAGAGAGCACGGTGGCGGCTGTCACCCGGAGTCGCGGATCGATGTTGTGGATAAAGGAGTCGCCGTCGGCAAAGGGTTCTTCGATCATATTAAGTTCACTAAGGGTTCAAGGGGTCCAGGGTCCAAGGGTCCAAGGGGAAAACCAACAAAAAAATATGAAGCGTGTTAATTAATATACCTCATTGCTTTTGCCGGCTTTTAAAGTAGGCCGCTATTCCCACCAGTCCGATGATATAACCGATCCCGCCCAGAATTTCAGTGAGCGACGGTCCCGGCTGATTTGCTTTGGCCAGCATCTGCATGACCGGTTTCAGTTTTCTGTCCAGCACCTTCTCGATGGCCGCTTCCAGCCGGTCGGCAGTCATATTGTCGCCAAGGTGAGTCGCCGCCGGTATTTTTCCAGGTGGTCCGGCTGCGGTCGGGGTGCTCTTGGCGAACCCGCCCGAGATTTCTGCAAGGGGCACCCGCCAGTGGGCTCTGTGCCCGGTGCCGGCTATCAATTTCAGCCGCAGTTCTGTATCTTTTTGCGGTATTTTGAAAGCAAATTCTCCCCGGTCGTCGGTCACACCTTCCAACAGTTTGTTGCCGGCGGGATCGAACACCATCAAACGTCCCTGGATAACTTTCTTGCCGCCGCTGAATTTGCTGAGTGTATAGACCGTATCATTTTCCACCCAGGCAAAAAGGGAGACCTTGTGGGCCCGGGCCGCGGTCGGCCGCAGCAATGATCCGGCCAGCATACATACAACCGTCAAAACGCAAAAGAGAATCCGGTACGTTAAGCGTGTCATACTGAGTTACCCCGTGAGAGTGTGGTTGCAAAAGGGAGCATTTCCGGCCGCACCTTGCTGAGAAAGCCGATACAAAAGGCGGTCACGATACCTTCAATTGCCATGACCGGCAGATTGGCCAGGACCACCAGTTTGGCAATTGCGCTGAAGCTTTCGCCCGTCAGTACCAATGTCAATCCCAATGTCAGCGCGCTCAACAAAACGGCCGTAAAGCCACAGATGAAACCGGCAATCAGCGTCTTCCCGGGCCAGATGGCAAGCAGGCGGCCGAACAGATAGTAGCCCAAAACAGCCGGCAGGGCCATGATGATGGTATTTACGCCCAGGGTGGTGATGCCGCCGAACTGGAAGAGCATGGCCTGCAGGATGAGGGCCACCAGGATGGCCGGGAAAGCAGCCCAGCCTAGCAAGGTGCCTACCAGGCCGTTAAAAACGAGATGCACGCTGGCCGGCCCTATGGGGACATGGATCAGGGCCGCCACGAAAAAGGCGGCCGACAGCATACCGACATTGGCAATCTTGTCATAATCGAGTTTCTTCAATCCCACGGCAGTGCCGGCCGCGGCCAAGGCCGCCCCGGAGGCTAATACCGGCGCCGAGAGTACGCCTTCAGATATGTGCATTTGCTAACCGCCTAACCTTGATGTTACCCTTATATTCCTAATCGGTATCGGTATCGAAATCGCTATCGATATATGACAAGCTTACGCCATGTAAAAGCCGATTGCGATCCCGATTTCGATAGCGATATCGATTTTGAGATTATCGGGAAAAAGTGCATCTATTGGTAAATTAACCAGCGATTATCCCCGTAATGATCACCCCTGCGATGATCCGCGTGAACTATTCGTCCCCCCACCTATGAAACTTCACCCATATCACGGCTCCCAGTTCAACATCTTTTTCTATACCGTTATGCTTCAGTTTGTAATCAGCGGTATTCAAGGCCGCAAACCCCCACCAGCCCGCGCTGGGGACGGCGTAGGTAAACACACCATTTCCATCCGTTTTGATAGTCTGGGCAACCATATAATCTGTCGGGGCAGTCACTTTGCGGTCGCGGTTGTAGTACTCCACCTCGACCGCGGAGTAAGGCATTGGCTTGCCGTCCAGCTTGACAATACCTTGAAATACGTTGCCGGCGTAGAGCCCGAATGGTTTGGTCAGCGGTACGATTTCCGTCTTGAAACCGAGTTCCCGATCCCAGCCTTCATCATCGCCGAATGCGGTCACCACTGTTTTGGTATGATGAACGATAAAACAATCCTCGGCCGGTTCCCAGTAAGGTTGTGGTTCCATGTAAAACACATACACACCCGGTCGTTTGATATTGTAGTCCGCCCGCCACGACCGTTGGTCCATGATGGTGGCGGTCTGCAGCGAATCCTGCAAAGCCACCAGTTTGCCATTGGCTATTACCGCAAACACTTTGGGCCGCACCAGTTCCATGCCGATACTTTCAAACGGATGTGAAAAGGAGATCTGTAACTGGACGTTTCTTTGGTCGGCCGGCATGACCATTGAGTCGGACGGGATGATCATTCCGAAGTGAGCAAATGCGGGCGTGAAAACGGAACACAGGATGAAAACACAACCGGCGGCGAAGACACCTTTTTTCATGCAGTCTCCTGAAAACAAAAAACCACGGAGGCGGTATCTTCGTGATACGGTTACCTTCGTGGCTGAACATTAAACAACGGATTGTCGATACTTGCGCTACTGGCAGGCTTCAACCTGCCGATTGACTACCTGCTTGTATAAAAACCAGTCCGAATTGTCAAGCCTGCAGGCCGGCAATTCTTTTATGGTCTGCTGCGGCTGTGAAAACTCGATATTGCTTGCAGCTTCAAGGGTTTGAATTGTGGTGGTATTGGTGATATGGATGGAGACCAAAACAAACCTTGCTACGAATGAGAAACCACATGAACCAGAAAGCCGCCGAGACAAACCCGGAAGCCCGGTATCGGCACAAACGTATCCAACACTGGGACGGGGTATCCGCGGCCAAGGCGGACGCCACACGTCCCGGGGCCTACTATCATCAGCTCCTGGCGCGGTTCTACCGGTTTTTAATACCACCGGGAAAAAGTGTTCTGGAACTTGGCTGCGGCCATGGCGATCTGCTGGCGGCCCTGCAGCCCGAGCCAGGCGTCGGGATAGATTTTTCCGGCGAAATGATTAAAACGGCAGCAGCGAAGTATCCGCAAATGCATTTTGTGTGCGGCGATGCCGCCGGGCTGCCATTTACGACAACTTTTGATGTCATTATCCTCTCGGATCTGGTCAATGACCTGTGGGATCTACAGGCGGTTCTTGAGGACTTGCGGCCATTATGTCATCCCGGGACCAGGATTGTCTTGAATTTTTACAACAGCCTCTGGCGCATTCCGCTGGGAATGGTGAAACGGATGGGGAAAGGTGCGGACACCCTCGAGCAGAATTGGTTTTCACCGCACGATGTGGAAAACCTGTTGGACCTGGCCGGTTTCGAGGCTATCAAGAACCACGCCCGGATTCTTTTTCCACTCAAGCTCAGCGGGCTGGCGAACTTTTTTAATCGCTTCCTGGTACACCTACCGGTGTTTCGCTGGTTCGGTTTAACCTACTTCACTGTCGGCCGACCGGCACCGGATCCCGCTGCTGCGGCTGCCAGCCGCGGGCCGTCGATTACGGTCCTTGTCCCGGCCCGCAACGAGGCGGGCAATATTGAGAATATCTTGAAACGCGTTCCCAAGATGGGTTCACGGACCGAGATCATCTTCGTGGAAGGCAATTCCACGGATGATACCTATACCGCTATCAAGAGAACCATTCCAAAATTTCCTGCGCAAAATTGCCGTTTGTATCGTCAGCCCGGTAAAGGGAAGGGCGATGCGGTTCGGTGTGGATTTGATGAAGCCACCGGCGACATCCTGATGATCCTGGATGCCGATCTGACGGTGCCGCCTGAAGACCTCCCCCGGTTCGTAAACGCCCTGACATCCGGTAAGGGTGAATTCATCAATGGCGTCCGCCTGGTGTATCCCATGGAAGACAAGGCCATGCGCTTTTTCAATATCCTGGGGAACAAGTTCTTCAGTGCGGCCTTTTCCTGGCTGCTCGGCCAACCTATCAAGGACACGTTGTGCGGGACAAAAGTTCTCTATCGTCGGGATTACCTTGTCATTGCCGCCAACCGCAAGTACTTCGGCGACTTTGATCCGTTCGGTGATTTTGACCTGCTGTTTGGGGCCGCGAAGCTAAACCTGAAAATTGCCGAGATGCCGATTCGCTACCGCTTCAGAACATACGGTGATACCAATATTGATCGCTGGCGGCACGGTTGGATACTGCTCAAGATGGTATTGTTTGCCGCCCGTAAAATTAAATTCATATAGCTGTCAAAGCGTTTATGGTGAAGCGTGAAGCTGTTCCGACACCCAGCACTGCGAGGTCTCGATCTGGATTCACCGGAGGCCAGTATGGCCCGGGCCCGAATAATCCGAGCCAAGACAGGCCTGGCGAATATTTACAGGCGTTGGTATACACAGATGGCCGGGGCGTTGCCGGATACGGTGACCGGCCCGGTACTCGGACTCGGCTCCGGCGGAGGGTTTCTGGAAGAGTTTATTCCCGGTTTAATTACTTCGGAAATATTACGGGTCCCCGGGGTTGACCTTTTCGCCGACGGCCAATGCCTGCCATTTAGGGACCAGGTCTTGCGTGCCATCGTCATGCTGGATGTCATGCACCATCTGCCCCGGGTGGCGCATTTTTTTAGCGAGGCCCAACGGTGTGTCAAGCCGGGTGGGGTTATCGTAATGATGGAACCCTGGGTGACCGCCTGGTCCACTATCGTTTTTCGTTTTCTACACCAGGAACCTTTTGATCCCAAGGCATCCCGGTGGCATTTTTCCGCCAGCGGACCGTTGTCGCAGGCCAACTCGGCCCTGCCGTGGATCGTCTTTCAAAGAGATCGCCAAATTTTTGATAAGCGCTTTCCCCGCTGGAGGCTTTCAGAGATATCTTTAAACGGTGCTTTCAGTTATATCCTTTCCGGTGGTGTTTCCTACCGGAGCTTCCTGCCGGGGCCTGCCCTGCGGCTAACGATGAATATGGAACGGGCACTGGTTGAGAGATTGCCCGCCTTGGGGTTGTTTGCAAAAATAGTGCTGACCCTCCAGGAGTGACGAACATGCATGTGATACGAAGATTCACCAAACGATATGGAGCGCATCTTCCGCACCTCTGGATTGAGGAGGTGGCGGGCGGGCTGCTGCGGTCTCTCCCCGGCTTTACAGCTCTGGTAATACGGGGATGGTTTTACCGGCGGATGTTCAAGAAACTGGGGGCATCTGCGCTTTTTTATCCGGGTGTCCATGTCAGCCACTCTTACGGCATCCAAGCCGGAGACTCCCTGGCAATCAATTCCGGTGCTATCCTGGATGGCCGCGGCGGTTTAACCTTTGGAGACCATGTGATGGTTGGTCCCTATGCGGTTATCGTCACTTCGGACCACGACCACCAGCAAACTGAAAAGCCCATGATGCAGGTGGATCATGTCATGCGACCGGTTACCATCGGCAGTGATGTCTGGATAGGTGCCCAGGCTGTCATTTCAGCCGGGGTCACCATTGGCAATGGGGCGGTTGTGGCAGCCGGAGCAGTCGTGACCGCAGATGTCGCCGATTGGGCCGTGGTGGGTGGTGTGCCGGCCAAGGTTATTCGATTACGGAAATAGCCGTTGGCGGCTCTTTTGATAAGAACAGATTCACATATTGGGTCCCGCTGCAGTTTGACAATAGGGCCACCTTGTCGATGGTGCGGACTTTCTGCCGGTTTTCATCTATCATTCGCAAACTAAAGCCTTCCGATTCAAAAGCATCTAAGAAGTCAGACGGATGGGTACCGCATTTTATAAGATGATGGGGCGAAAACTCTGCAAGGATGATCAGCCCCGGGTTCAGGGCGATGGTCTCGGCCATGCCTTTTAATGCCAGCATTTCAGCGCCCTGAATATCCATCTTGATGAGATTGACAGGCTTGCCCGCCAGATAGGCATCCAGGGTGGTCGCCTCGATCTCAACTGCAGATCGGGTTTCATCACCGGCGTAGATCCTGTGATCGCCGCGGTGGCCCCTGTTGATAAACAGACGGGCCCGGCCGCTGTAATCGGCCACCGCTTTATTGACGGCCGTTATCGTTTCGAAGTGGTTACAGTCGGCATTCTTTACCAGCAGGCGGTAGTTGTTGGGGTCCGGTTCGAACGCAATCACCGCGCCGGTCGGGCCGACCAGGCGTGCCAACAATAAAGAATAGTACCCGATGTTGGCGCCGACATCCACCACCCGCATACCCGGTTTTACCAATTGCGGCAGCAATTGTGTTTCGTAACTTTCCAGAATGGCGGTCTTCCAAAAAAAGGAGGCCAGGAGCCGGTCCGGTGTATTGGAATACACTTCCAGCCCCCGCACCCTGAGGCAAAGATCCTGTTTGAACTCCACCTTGGCCATAATGTTCAAGACAGCCCGGTAAATCAGCGGGTTGTTGACCATCAAACCAATCACTTCGGGGATAAATGCCATCAATGCCTGCCAATCAGGTCCTTGAAACCAGGTGTGCTCCGGACATTCTCCAGGTCTTCGTCATATTCTAGTTTATCCAACTTTTTATAACCTCTATCTATGGCTTGGCGCAGCCACTGCATGGCCTGGGCATTTCTGTTTAAACGCGAGTACATGCAGGCGACATTGTAGTAACCCTCCGGCTTTTCAGGTACCAGGGTGACAATGTCTTTAAAGAATATGAGGGCCTTTTCATACTCAGCCAGCCGGGCATAGGTGGCTGCGGATTTGCCTAAAATACCAGGGTGCCTGGGATAAATTCTGTTGAGCTTGAGATAGTATTCAAGCGCTTCACGTGGGGCTCCACGGTCATTATAAAGGTCTCCCATGGCTACAAGCAGGTTTGGGTCTTCAGGGTCAACTGCTAACATTATCTTCGTGTTGGTAATTTCTGAATCGATCATATCCAGGTGTCGCTGGACTTCTGTCAACCCGAGTTTGGCGCCTTCGTGGTCGGGGTCAATTTCCAATATTTTTGAAAACTGGCCGATAGCCTCAGGGGCCTGGTTTGTCATCAGCAATGCATCGGCCAGGTTGAAGCGCACCAGCGTGTCGTGCGGGTCGATTTCAAGCGCTTTTTCATATTGCTGTATGGCTTTGCCGGGCCTTTCGGTTTTGGCATACAGCAATCCCAAATTGTTAAGGGCATTAATGTGCTCGGGATTGGTGGTGAGTGTGGTTAAAAAGTACTGTTCCGCATCTTTTGTTCTATTTTGATCGACCGCGATAATCCCAAGGTTGTAATTTGCTTCCTGGTGTTCCGCATTCTCCTTGAGGGCTTTTTCCAGGATTTTTTTTGCCTTGGCCTGTTTGTTGTATTTTCCATAAAAGGCGCCCACACTGTAATATCCCTCCCCCTTATTTTCGTCCATGGAAAGGGCTTTGAGCACTTCCTCTTCAGCCGTTTCGAAATTTCCGGTTTCAGCTATGGCCAGCCCTAAATTATGTCTGGCCCACACATCATCGGGATCAATTGAGAGGGCTTTGTTCAAATACTTGATGGCTTCATGCGGCCGGCCTTCATCTTTGAGCAGCGCACCAACTTGAACCAGGGAATAAGCGTCTTTCGGATTGAGGTTAGCGGCTGTTTTATAGTGGTGAATGGCCTCTGCGGGCGCCTTTTTTGCCAAAAGGGCATCACCCAGGTGGAGGTGGATTTCGGGATGCCGGGGATTGATCTGAATTCCCTTTCGAAAATGTTCGATGGCTTTATCATAATCCTTTTCTTGAAAGAAGGCATGTCCAAGGTTTCGATGGGCAATTGAATTCTCACCTGTCACCGTCATAGCATGATAAAAGAGGGCCTTACTATTTTGCCAATGCCCTATCTGCAACCAGGATGTTGCACTTAGCGCTATCAGCAGCGTACCGGCTAGCGCCGCAGCGGTTTTTCCGAAAGTGTTGGGTGCTCCAACCAGTACGGAGACCGGCCAGGCTATCATAATGAGAATACCTATCTGCGGAATATAGGCCCACCGATCAGCCATTTCCGGCCATAAGCCGCCCTGGATCAGGCCGCTGACCGGAAACAAGGTGCCCAAAAACCAGAACCAGCCGATGGAGAACCATGGCCGAGACTTGATTTGCGAAATAACCAGGGCCGATAATATTATCAGCACAATGGCGGCGCCTATAACCTGCCAGAATGGAATGGAAACGGGAAACGGATAATAGACGGCCAGATTTTCCGGCCAGATTATTTTTCCAATATACTTAACATAAGATACGATGGCGTTTTCAATCCGCAGCGACATCGGGACCCGCTCGGTGGCTACATAGACGCCCAGAACTTTCAGCGAATGCGAGGAAATGAAGACAGCGAAAAAGCTGATTATTAAAAAGGGTATTTTTTCCAATACGAGTTTGGGCAGGGAGGTTTTTGGAAAATGCGGCCCATTTCCGTGCGCCGGCAGCAAGCCCGTGCGGTTCATGGGCCAGTAGTCCATAAGGAGCAAGGCGCAGGGAAGGGTCACCAGCATCGGTTTGGCGAGCAGGCCAAGTATGAATACGCAGAATACTAATATATATCTGCCTTTTCCAGGTTTTTGGGAATAATGGCTGTAGGCCAGCATGGTGAGCAGCCAGAACAGGGTGCTCAGGACGTTCTTTCTTTCCGCTATCCAGGCCACCGAATCAACGCTCAAAGGATGCAGTGCGAAAAGCAGCGCGATGAGGGCGCTCGGTAAAAAGGCTCCACTCATGAGCTTAAAAACAAAAAATAGGAGCAGGCTGTTTAGAATATGCAACAGGACGTTGGACATGTGGTGCATGCCCGCATTTAGATTGAAAAGCTGGCAGTCCATCATATGGGCCAGCCAGGTCAGGGGGTGCCAATAGGCCTTCTTTTCCTTGGTGATACTGAATGCGTATTCTAACCCCTCAAAACTGAGCCCTTTTTTGACAACACTATTATTCGTCACATAGTTGTCGTCGTCGAAATTGGTAAACTCAAATCCAACAACCTGGGCATAGATGCCCAACGTGAGGGCAGTCAGAAGGATGACAAACAGCCTGGTCTTGTGTCTGATAAGGAATTCCCGAATGTGTCTGTTTTTCGCGTCCATTAAAATAGTTAAGTGATTTGCTCATTGAGCCGGTGCTAACGCCAATCTTCTCTGGAAATGAATTTTTGCCATAGATATCAACACAATTCAAGACATATAAGCATCCTATCGCTCACATTGAAGTAACCATACTGGGGTTTGGAAATTCGCACGGCCTGTTCTATTAAAATATACTTCCGAAATGGCTTTATCCCCAACCCGCGATGGGTCCCGCACCATGCATAAACCCTGTTGACTTGGGTTAGAAAACTTCATATGAATTAAAACTTTTAGCCATGATGTTGAAATTCGAAAGGTGTATAGCAATACATGAAACAAAAACTGAAAAAACTGATCCTGACGGCGGCCCAGACAGCCTATGGCGCGGGTGAACTGCCATCCGGGGAGTTCCCTGAGTTTGTCGTCGAGGTCCCCAAGGTAAAAAGTCACGGGGATTTTTCCACCAATCTGGCCATGATCATGGCCAAGCAGCAAAAAATGGCTCCCCGGAAAATCGCCGAGATCCTGCTCGCGCATTTGAAAGACAACCTCGGCCTGCTATCCAGTAGTGACATTGCCGGACCCGGCTTTATAAATTTTTTCGTGAACACATCCGCCTGGGTTCCGGTTCTGGGGGATGTGCATCAAAAAGATGTGCGTTATGGTGAGTCAGATGTCGGCCAAGGCCGGAAGATCCAAGTGGAATTTGTCAGCTCCAATCCAACGGGACCTCTGCATGTGGGTCACGGTCGCGGGGCGGCAGTGGGCGACAGCACCGCCAATATCCTGTCCATTTGTGGCTGGGATGTCCAGAAAGAATACTATATCAACGATTCCGGACGTCAGATCCAGACATTGGGCCGGAGTGTCTATTACCGGATGAAGGAATTGTCCGGAAAAGCGATTGAGTTTCCGGAAGAGTGCTACCAGGGAGCCTATATCCGGGCTCTGGCGCAGCAGGTCATCGATGAAAACGGCCCTGAGTTTGTCAAGCGCGAGGATGACGAAGCGATCATGATCTGTGCCCGCTATGCGGCCGGCAAGATCCTGGAGGGCATTCGTGCGGACCTTGAAACCTTTGGTGTTGAGTTTGATAAATGGTTTAGCGAACAGAGCCTCTACGACAGCGGCAAGGTGGATGATATGATCGCCGCCTTTAAAGACAGTGGCCGGATTTACGCCAAAGATGAAGCCCTGTGGTTCAATACAACCGAATTTGGTGATGAAAAAGACCGGGTCGTGGTGCGCAGCAACGGGCAGACCACCTATTTTGCCTCCGACATTGCCTACCACCAGGAAAAATTCGAACGCGGCTTTGATCGGGTGATCGATGTCTGGGGTGCGGATCACCACGGGTACATCCCCCGGGTGTCCGGCGCCATCCAGGCCTCCGGATATCAGAAGGGGCAATTCGATGTAATTCTGGTCCAACTGGTCAACCTGCTGCGGGCCGGCGAACCGGTGGCCATGTCAACCCGGACGGGCGAGTTCGTGACCTTGAGCGATGTCGTGGATGAGGTCGGGGCCGATGCCGCCCGGTTTATCTTTCTGACCCGCAGCTCCGACAGCCCCCTGGATTTTGACCTGGAACTGGCCAAGCAGAAAACCAACGAAAACCCGGTCTACTATGTCCAGTATGTGCATGCCCGTATAGCCAGTATCCTGCGGAAGGCCGGGGAGCAGGGCATTGATCCCCTTACTGATCCTGATGAGGCGGATTTGACCCGGATTGAAGCCCCGGAAGAGATTGACCTGATCAAACTTCTCGATCGCTACCCCGAAGTGCTTGTCCGCAGTGCCGACCTCATGGAGCCCCACCGGGTGACCTATTTTCTCATGGATCTGGCATCCGCCTTCCATACGTATTACAACAAGCATAAGGTCCTCGGTGAAGATCAACAGTTGACCGCGGGCCGGCTCTATCTGGTGCGAGCGGTGCAGAAGGTCATCCGCAATGGGTTGGGGCTGTTGGGGGTGAGTGCGCCGGAAAAAATGTAGATTGGTTTTAAGTTTTAAATTTTAAGTGTTAGGATAAAGAATCTCCTTGAGACGATAAATCTGAATTCCTAACTGTAAAAACGCCTCTTCTCTATGCCCAAAAGTGGGAAAAAAGATGGGAAAACAAAACCTTATGGTTGGCTTTGGGCTGTTTTCCTGATCTCCGGGTGCATGTTTACGGTAGGAGTTCTGGTCGGGCGGGGCAATGCGCCTGTTGAGTTCGACATTCAACAGCTTCAAAATGAAATCAAGGCCCTGAAGGCCAAAGAGCAAAAGGCGGAGACGGCCCGTTACAAGGCTGAACCAGGCTTCTATGAAGCCCTCAAGAAACCGGTGGAGGCCGTGCCGCCATCAAGACCCAAGGCCCCGGAAGAGAAGCCGCCGCCTCCAGCGCCTGAGGTTCAGAAGAAACCGGCAGCCGGAAAAACGGCTAAAAAAGATACACCCGATAAAATGGACAAGGCTCTGCGTGAGTTGGGCGGCAGCGACAAACCGCTTACCATCCAGGTGTCTTCGCTTAAGGATCACGCTCTGGCCCAACGGACAGTCCAGGCACTTAAAGCTTCCGGCTACCCCGCTTACGTTATAACAGCCATTGTGCCTGGGAAAGGGGTCTGGCACCGCGTGCGCCTGGGGGCATTTGCCAATAAAAAAGAGGCTGCCCCTATCATGAAGCAGCTGAAAACCGAAGGACGGAAGCCGATACTGATAAAGAAATAGAACCATATTGTGGTTTTCGAAACGGATTCCAAGGATTTCGCTGTTTGAAGGTCAAGTTCAAGCGCTGTTCATCACGCAAAGACGCAAAGGCGCAGAGACGGCCGCATTAGATTAGGACCAATTGAACAGTCCAGCGAAGTCGGGAAACCAATAATCGGTCCCGCTTCGCGGGATAAAACCATAGGCTGAAATAATAAGCTTATCTTGTCTTTCGCGCTATAGCGCGATAAAAAATTGATTTTGAATTTCTTTGCGCCTTGGCGTCTTTGCGCGAGATACGGGTTTTGCTTTTGTTGTTTAGGAAAAAGGAGTGCATAAATGAAAATTACGAAAGATGAGGTTCTGAAGGTGGCGGCCCTGGCCAGGCTGGATATAGATGATACCGCGATCGAACCCTTTGCAGAGCAGATTTCGACTATTCTCGATTATGTGGATACCTTGAACAACGTGGACACGGAAGGTGTCCCGGGGACGTCCCATGCCATCTCGCTGACCAACGCATTTCGGGAAGATGAGTTGCAGGAGCACCTGGAACGGGACCGGGCGCTGGACAATGCGCCGGAGAAGGAGGAAGGGGTGTTCACGGTGCCCCGTGTTATTTAGATCGGCTACGCTTCGGGGCTCTATTCACTCGGGGTGTCATTCCGGCGAAAGCCGGAGCACGGGGAAGGAGCTGGATGCCGGATCAAGTCCGGCATGATGACGAGTGGTTTGACTTGACGCAGAAACTGGAGAACAAATGGACCTTCACGAATTAACCATACATGCCGCCCATGACCTTCTGAGGAAAAAAGAGGTGTCCAGCAAAGAGATGACCCAGGCGATTCTGGACCGGGTTGCGGCAGTGGATAAAAAAGTGGGTGCTTACCTAACGATCGCCGGTGATATGGCCCTCGAGCAGGCCGCAACTGCCGACCAACGCATTGCAGCCGGTGATACCACACCTTTGACCGGGATCCCTCTCGGTATCAAGGACCTGATGTGTACCCGGGGTATTCCCACCACATGTGCCTCCAAAATCCTTGAGAATTTTGTTCCGCCCTATAATGCCACGGTCGTTGAAAAATTGAACGGTGCCGGCGCAGTGACCATCGGCAAACTGAACATGGATGAATTTGCCATGGGGTCCTCTACGGAGCATTCCGCCTTGCAAAGAACGGGGAACCCATGGGACCTGGAAAGGATACCCGGCGGCTCCAGCGGCGGCTCGGCGGCTGCAGTGGCCGCCGACCTGTGCCTGGGAGCGCTCGGTTCCGATACGGGCGGCTCCATCCGCCAGCCCGCGTCCCATTGCGGGGTGGTCGGCATGAAACCCACCTATGGCCGGGTATCGCGCTTTGGCCTGGTGGCGTTTGCCTCCTCCCTGGACCAGATCGGGCCCCTTGCCAAGGATACCCGGGATTGCGCCCTGTTGATGAATGCCATCAGCGGGTATGATCCGCAGGATTCCACTTCCGTTCCCCGGGATGTTCCGGATTATACCGCCGCCCTCCAGCAAGGATTAAAAGGAGTACGGGCCGGGATTCCTAAAGAATACTTTGAAAAGAAGGGGCTGGATCCGGACGTGTCGGCTGCTGTTAAAAAGGCTATCGATACCCTGCAGGATTTGGGCGTGGAATGTGTCGAAGTCTCTCTGCCCCATACTGATTACTGTGTCGCCGTCTACTATGTTATCGCCCCCTGCGAGGCGAGCTCCAACCTGGCGCGCTACGACGGGGTGAAATACGGTTACCGGGACAAAGCGGCCGACAGCCTGATTCCCATGTACCGGGCCACCCGGTCGGCCGGATTCGGGGCTGAAGTGCAAAGGCGGGTGATCATCGGCACCTATTGTCTATCCGCCGGTTACTACGATGCCTACTATGGAAAAGCATCCCAGGTGCGCACCCTGATTACCCGGGATTTCCAGAAAGCTTTCGAAGCCTGCGACGTGATCTTGTCGCCTGTGGCTCCGGAGACGGCCTTTAAAATCGGAGAAAAGGCGGATGACCCCTTGAAAATGTATCTTTCCGACATTTTCACCTTGTCCGCCAACCTGGCCGGCATACCAGGGATGTCGGTGCCCTGCGGGTTTTCAAGAAACGGCTTGCCGATCGGCCTCCAAATCTTGGGCGCCCATTTTTCGGAGGAGATCCTTTTGAAAGTGGCCTACAACTTCGAACAGGCCACGGAGTTTCATAAACAAAAACCGGTGCTTTAAAATCAAAGTCAAAACCGAATCCATCGCGCTGGGTCGCTGAGGCGCAGAGAAAACCTAAGATTTATTCCGGCTTCGCCGGTTGGACCGTAAACCCGGGACCAAAAGGCTTTTGATTTTTTCGCGCGGTAGTGCCACCCCATTTTGCTCTTGTTTTTCTCTGCACCTCTGCGCGAGATACTGGCTTTGAGGTTTTACCTTTAAAATGGGTTTCATAATTGCCTTTGCGAGAAAATCGAACGATACTCTTCAAAGGAAAAGGAGCTAAATATGGGCATTCAACCGCAGGGCGATCATTTGCGAAATGCCGTCAAGTGGATTTCCGAACAGCGCAAAGAGAACCCGGAAGCTTCTTTGCAGAGCCTCATCGAAAAGGCCGGTATCATGTTCAATCTGTCCCCCAAAGACGAGATCTATCTTTCCCGGGCGGAAAATTACGAGGAATAGTTCTCTAATCATAGAAGGCTCTCTACAGAGTTAAGGTTTTGTGGGAGCGGCGTCTCGCCGCGAATTGATGTGGTTTAAAAGAAACGGACACTTTGCTAAGAACGAAATATCAGAAAGCGAGGTGTCCAATGAGTACTCAAAAAACCAGACGGAGTTTCACCCAAGGGTTCAAGGATGATGCTATCAGCCT
>Ga0209783_1000079_pt1 | contig 49837 bp, 44 predicted proteins | sample WorMetfiPIANOSA1_FD_187395 | JGI IMG/M metagenome (GOLD analysis project Ga0209783, IMG submission 187395) | Marine gutless worms symbiont microbial communities from Max Planck institute for Marine Microbiology, Germany - Olavius filocauda... | ecosystem: Host-associated > Annelida > Digestive... | reverse complement strand
CCCGGTCCAACAACGTAACCCCCTCATCCGGCCCTACGGGCCACCTTCTCCCCTCAGGGAGAAGGGACGAAAGATCACTCTTCTTGGAGCTTTTATTTCGGCCGCGCCGTTTCCTGCGGGTCCACCTCCGCCGGCGGCAGCGGCTCTCGCCCCCGCACGATATCCGCCGCCTTCTCCGCCACCATGATCGTCGCCGCATTGGTGTTCGCCGAGACCAACAGCGGCATCACCGAGCTGTCGCAGACAAGCAAACCCTCGACCCCGCGCACCCTTAGCTGCAGGTCGACCACGGCATCGTCGCTGGCGTCGGGCCCCATGCTGCAGGTCGCGACCGGATGGTAGTCCGTCTTGGCGTGCTTGCCCGCGTAGGCGGCGATCTCGTCGTCCGTCTGGACCTGCGCGCCGGGCAGCGCCTCGCCCTTGACGAAGGGTTTGAAGGCGTCCTGGGCCATGATCTTCCGACCCAGCCGGAAGCCGCGGATCGACATCTCCCGGTCGTAGGCGTCGGCCCAGTAGTTGGGATCGATCAGCGGCGCCGCCAGCGGGTCGGCGCTTTGCAGGCGCACGGTCCCGCGCGAGCGGGGGCGCAGGAACGCAGTGTTCAGCGTCACGCCGTCATGCTTCAGTCGTTGCAGATCCTGTTCCAGGCCCGAACCCAGCATGAAATGGAATTGAATGTCCGGGAATTCGGCGGTCTCGTCGGCGTACCAGAAGCCGCCCGCCTCGGCCAGGTTGGACGCCACCGGACCCTTGCGGAACAGCAGATATTGCAGCCCGGCCCACAGGGTGTGGTGCGGCCGGGCCACATGGTCGTAGCTGTAGTTCCCCTTCAGCTCGCTGACCACATAGACGTCCACATGGTCCTGCAGGTTGCGGCCGACGCCGGGCACATCGGCCACGGGGTCGATGCCGAGCCGCCGGAGCTCGGCTCCGGGTCCGATGCCGGACAACAGCAGGAGCCGCGGCGTCCCGATGGCGCCCGACGTGACAATCACCTCGCGCCGCGCCCGCACGGTCTTTGTCTTGCCGCGGTCGCTCATCTCGACACCGCGGGCGCGGCCTTTTTCGACTAAGACTCGCAGCGCCTGAGCCCGCGCCAGAAGCGTGACATTGCCGCGCTTGCACGCCGGATGAAGATAGGCGTCCGCGGCAGAACAGCGTTTCGCGCCGCGCTGGGCCAGCTGATAGAAACCGACGCCGGCCTGGCTCGGGCCGTTGAAGTCGGTGTTGTAGGGGATGCCCGCCTGCTGGCCGGCGCGGATATAGGTTTTCGAGATCGGGATCGGGTCGACCGGATAATTGATGCCCTGGGGCCCGTCCGACCCGTGATAGGCGTCGTGCCAGACCTCGTTGCCTTCGGAGCGGCGAAAGTAGGGCAGGCAGTCTCGGAAGGCCCAGCCCGCACAGCCGGCCTCCATCTCCCACCGGTCGAAATCACGCGCATTGCCGCGGTTGTAGAGCTGGGCGTTGATCGACGAGCCGCCGCCCACGACCTTGCCTTGGGGATAAAGATAAGGCCGCGCGCCGATGTGGGTTTGCGCGACCGTCGACCAGCCCCAGTCCGCCAGGCCGCCGGTCAGCTTGGCGAAGCCGGCCGGCATGTGGATGTAGGGGTGGCGGTCTGGCTTGCCCGCCTCCAGGACGCAGACGCTGACGCCGGCATCCTCCGACAACCGGTTGGCCAGCACACAGCCGGCCGGTCCCGCGCCGACGATGACGTAGTCGAATTCCAACGCCGCCTAGCCGATCCGCTGTTCCGACTGCGGGTCGAAGGCGACGGCCTTTTCCATGTTGATGGCAAAGGGGAACCGGGCGCCGGGACTGACATCCACGTCCGCGCGGAACCGGCCGGTCACCTCGGTGTCTCCGAACTGGGTGACGACGAAGGTGTCCGACCCCGCGGGCTCGGTCACTTCCACCTGGGCGTCGACTATTTGGATCGCATGAGACTTGCGGTCGGCCCCGTCGGCATCGGTGATCGCTTCGGGGCGGATGCCCAGCACGATCTCACGCCCGTCATGCACCGCCATCCCGGCCCCTGCGAACGGAAGCTTGCCGGTCGCGCCGCCCGAAAGCGCGAACTGCGCCGTCGGCACGCCGTTCTCCACCACCACCTTGGCCGGAAACAGGTTCATCGACGGCGAGCCCATGAAGCCGGCGACGAACATGTTTGCCGGCGCATCGTAGATCTCCTTCGGCGTGCCCAACTGCTGGACATAGCCGCCGAACATCACCGCGATCCGGGTCGACAGGGTCATCGCCTCGATCTGGTCGTGGGTGACGTAGACGACGGTGGTTCCCAGCTTGTGGTGCAGCCTCTTGATTTCCGTGCGCATGTCGACCCGAAGCTTGGCGTCCAGGTTTGACAGCGGCTCGTCGAACAGGAAAACGTCCGGGTCGCGCACCAGGGCGCGGCCCATGGCGACGCGCTGGCGCTGGCCGCCCGAAAGCTGGCTGGGTTTGCGGTCCAACAGCGGCGTGATCTGCAACAGCTCGGCGACGTTCGACACGGCCTTCTCGCGTTCTGGCTTGGCGATGCCGTTCATCTCCAGTCCGAAAGACATGTTCTGTGCCACGTTCATGTTGGGGTACAGCGCATAGCTCTGGAACACCATCGCGATGTTGCGTTCCGACGGCCGCACCTCGTTCATCCGCCGGCCTTTGATCGCCAGTTCGCCCGAGGTCACCTCCTCCAGGCCCGCGATCATGTTCAAGAGCGTGGACTTGCCGCAGCCGGACGGGCCGACCAGGACGAGGAACTCGCCCTCCTCGACGGAAATGTTGGTCTCGTGCAGGACCTTCACCGGGCCGTAGGACTTGGTGACGTTCTTGATGTCGAGAAAACCCATGGATCCTATCCCTTGACTGAACCGGCCATCAGGCCGCGCACGAAGAACCGGCCGGCGACGATATAGACCAGCAGCGTGGGCAATGCCGCCATGATCGCGCCGGCGAAATGGACGTTGTATTCCTTCACGCCCGTGGACGAGCTGACCAGGTTGTTGAGCGCCACGGTCATCGGCTGGCTGTCGAAGTCGGCGAAGCTGGCGCCGAACAGGAAATCATTCCAGATGTTGGTGAACTGCCAGATGATGCAGACGACCGCGATCGGCCCGGACGACGGCAGCATGATGCGCCAGAAGATCCGGAAGAACCCGGCCCCGTCGATCATCGCCGCGCGCACCAGCTCGGTCGGGAACTGGGCGTAGTAGTTGCGGAAATACAGCGTCGAAAAACCGATGCCGTAGACCAGGTGCACGAACACCAGCCCCGGCACGGTGCCGGCAAGCCCCATCAGCCCCAGCATCCGGGCCATCGGGATCAGCACCATCTGGAAGGGGATGAAACAGCCGAACAGCAACAGCCCGAACAGGATCGTATCGAATCTGAAGCGCCACTTGGTCAGGACATATCCGTTCAGCGCCCCCAGCACGGTGGAGATCGCCACCGCCGGCACCACCATAAGGATGGAGTTCAGGAAATAGGGCCTGAGGCCCGTGGGGTCGACGCCGATCTGCGCGGTCGACCAGGCGCTGGTCCAGGGCGCCAGGGTCCAGGCGCTGGGCAGGGCCATCATCCCGCCCGCCTGGATCTCCGACAGCGGTTTCAGCGAGTTCGTCACCATGACGTAAAGCGGCAGCAGGTAGTACAGGCAGAAGACCAGGAGCACGGTATAGATAACGAAACGCGTGCCCGTGCCGGTCCGGATCACCTGGCTTGCAGCACCGCCGGCCATCACGTCTTCTCCCTGAGCTCGGACCACAGATAGGGCACGATGATGGCCGCGATCGTCATCAGCATGAGCGTCGCCGAGGCGGCGCCGATTCCCATCTGGTTCCGGGTGAAGGTGTAGGAATACATGAACGTGGCCGGCAGTTCCGTCGCCCGGCCAGGGCCGCCGCCGGTCAGCGCGATCACCAGGTCGTAGGACTTGATCGCCATGTGGGCCAGCACCACGAAGGCCGACATGAAAGCCGGCCTGAGCTGCGGAATGACGATCCGGCGGTACAGCGCCCAGTTGGACGCGCCATCGATCTGGGCGGCCTTCATCACCTCGTTGTCGATGCCGCGCAGGCCCGCCAGGAACATCGCCATCACGAAGCCCGAGGTCTGCCAGACCGCCGCGATCACAATGGTGTAGATCGCCATGTTGCGGTCTTTGATCCAGCCGAACTCGAAGCTTTCGAAACCCCAGCTCTGGACCACGGCCTCCAGGCCGATGCCCGGATCCAGGAACCACTTCCACGCCGTCCCGGTCACGATGAAGGACAGCGCCATCGGGTAAAGATAGATTGTGCGGATGAAGCCCTCGGTCCGGATCTTCTGGTCCAGCAGAATCGCCAGCGCGAGACCGAGAACGCAGCAGATCAGGATGTAGAGTCCGCCGAAGATGAAAAGGTTATCGACGGCGATGTCCCAGGCGCGCAAGCCGAACAGCTTTCCGTAATTCTCCATCCCGACCAGGCCGAACGACGGCAGGATGCGGCTGTCCGTGAAGGACAGGTAGAAAGTGAAGACGATGAAGCCGTAGACGAAGATCAGGACGATCGCCAGGCTGGGGCTGAGCACGATCTTGGGCAGGGCATCGCGCAGCCAGTCGGCCGGCGTCCGCGTCCCCCGCACGGTTTCTGACATTGATTCCCTCCCCGGCCGCGATCGCGGGGAAGCGGACGACCCGCCTCCCCGCCGTCGCGGAGGACTTACTTCGCGATCTCGACCGCGCTTACCAGCTCTTCGGTGGCTGTCGCGGCATCGTACTCGCCGTTGAAGTGGGCGGTGACGACGTCGTAGATCGCGTTCTTCACGGATGCCGGCGCCGAATGGCCATGCGCCATCGACCCGAACAGGTTTCCGGACGTTGCCGCCGCCTTCAGGTCGGCAATGCCTTTCTTGCCGCAATCGTCGAAGTCCGCGTCGGAGACGTCGGTGCGCGCCGGCACCGAGCCCTTGACCACGTTGAAGGCCGACTGGAACGACGGCGACAGGATTGCGGTGGCAAGGGCCGCCTGCTCCGTGCTGACCGTGCCGCCCTGGTTGAACATGGCGAACTGGTCGGCGTTGAAGGTGACCTGCTTCTGCGTGCCGGGATGACGGAAGCAGACGAAGTCCTTGCCGGGAACCTTGCCGGCGTTCAGGAACTCGCCCTTTGCCCAGTCGCCCATCATCTGGAAGCCGGCATCGCCGTTGATGACCATCGCCGTGGCCAGGTTCCAGTCGCGGCCCGAGAAGTTGTCGTCCACGTAGGACCGCAGCACTTCCATCCGCTTGAACGCCTCGGTCATCGTGTCCGAACCCAGCGCGCCCGAATCAAGATCGATGAAGGCCGCCTTGTAGAACTCCGGCCCGCCGGTCGACATTACGACGGCGTCGAAGATAGTGGCGTCCTGCCAGGCCTGCCCGCCATGGGCCAGCGCCGTCCGGCCGGATGCCTTGACCTTCTCCAGTGCTGCAACCAGCTCGTCCCAGGTCTGCGGAATACCGATGCCCAGTTCGTCGAGAACGGCCTTGTTGGCCCAGATCCAGTTCGTGGAATGGACATTCACCGGCGCGGAAACCCACTTGCCGTCATACTTGGCAAAGCCCTGCAACGCCTCGGGGACCAGCTCGTCCCAGCCTTCCTTAGCCGCGATCTCGTTCAGGTCGGCCAGCGCGCCTTCCTTTGCCCAGTCGGTGATGTCGAAGCCCAGCATCTGCACGGCGGTCGGCGGGTTGCCGGCGGTGACCCGCGCGCGCAGCACGGTCATCGCCTGGGTGCCGCCGCCACCGGCGACCGGCATGTCCTGCCAGCCGATGCCCTGGCCTTCCAGGTCCTTCTTCAGGACGTTAAGCGCCGCGGCTTCGCCGCCGGAAGTCCACCAATGCAGGACCTCAACGTCGCCTGCCGATGCCTGTCCCGCAAAAGCGGTCAGCACCGTTGCCATCATCAGGGTTTTGAATTTCATCGTTAACGTACCTCCCAGTTCTTTCGATCTTGTTCGGCCCCCGGTATACATGCCCGGTGCCCCGCGCAAAAGACCATCGCCGCGGAACTCTGTCCGGCCGAGCCGGCCGGCTAAACCAGTTTGATTGCCGTTTGTCGGCACCTTTTTCGAACGTCCTCCCATGGGGCCCGCTTTTGCCCTGCGCTCGGTTTGTGCGGCGCAGTTGGAACGGCGCGGCCAATGTCGTGATCGCGCTTTATTCCTGAAATCCACCCTTTCGGGAAGGCCCTGCGTTATCACGTTATTGAAATACGTCACCAGGATCAACGCGCTGTCCGGCATCGCCGAAATCGCGCCCCTGGCAGATCACGCCGACAATCCGTATCTCCCCGTTTCCTTCCTGCATTTTTACACTAACCAGATAGTTACGTTCTGTCAACGCGAGGCACGATGCGGGTCTTGCAGGTCCGTTCCCTCCCGCAATCGCCGGAGACAAAAAAGTAACTATACAGTTACTTCTATTGGTGATAAAGTTCCGTTCAATCAACGATCGGCAAGATCGGATCCAGGCAGCCCCGGAACGGGGCATCAGGGAGGAAGACGGACCATGTTGGCCTCCAATACCAAGAAGTTCGGCCGCGTCGATCTGGACGTGACGCTGATGTCGTTCGGCACGGCGCCCGTCGGCAACATCTTCCGCCCGATCCCCGACGACGTGTCGGACGCCATGTTCCAGCGCTCGTGGGATGCCGGCATCCGCTATTACGACACCGCGCCGATGTACGGCCACGGCCTGTCGGAGCTGCGCACCGGCCATTCGCTGCGCTGGAAGAACCGGGACGATTTCGTGCTGTCGTCAAAGGTGGGTCGGGTGCTGAAGGCCGCCCGGCGCGCGGAGATCGACTTCGCGCCCTGGTGCGACGCCGGGGCGAACGTCATGCAGTTCGACTATTCCTACGAAGGCACGATGCGGTCGTTCGAGGATTCGCTGCAGCGCATGGCGCTGGAGTACATCGACATCCTGTTCATCCACGACATCGACGTCTTCACCCGTGGCGCCGAACAGCCGGCAGTGTTCGAAGAGGCGATGGACGGCTGCCGGCGGGCCTTGGAGTCGCTGCGCGACCAGGGCGTGGTCAAGGCGATCGGCGTCGGCGTCAACGAGTGGGAGGTCTGCCACGCGGCACTGCAGCGGCACGACTTCGACTGCTTCCTGCTGGCCGGGCGCTACACGCTCTTGGAACAGGAATCGCTGAACGAATTCCTGCCCTTGTGCGAAGAGCGCGGCGCGGCGGTCGTTGTCGGCGGCGGCTTCAATTCCGGCATCCTGGCGACGGGTGCCGTGGAAGGCGCGAAATACAACTACGCGCCGGCCCCGCCGGAGATCATGGAACGCGTGCGCGACATCGAAACCGTCTGCCGCGACCACGGCGTGCCGCTGCCGGCCGCAGCGATGCAGTTCGTGGTGTCGCACCCGGCCGTCGCCTCCTTCTGCGCCGGCACCCGGACGGTCGAGCAGCTCGACAAGAACCTCGCCTGGTTCGCCCACCCGATCCCGGCGGACTTCTGGGCGGAATTGAAACAGAAGGGCCTGTTGTGCGAAGACGCGCCGACGCCTTAAACGGATAACCTCCCTGAGTGCACTCAAACGCCCGGTGCCACGGCGCCGGGCGGTTCTTTTGCGGCAGTTTGCAGCGGCCTGCGCTAGACTGCGCCCGGCTTTGCGATGACGAACGGACTTGAGATCGAGCCCCTGCACGAGGATTTCGGGGCGCGGGTCACCGGGATCGCGCTCTCCGGCGCCCTGGCGGACGTGGACATCGTCCTGATCCGCGAAGCGATCGACACCTATTCGGTCCTGTGCTTTCCCGGCCAGGAGATGAGCGACGAGAAACACCTGGCCTTCACCCGCCTCTTGGGCGAGCCGGAGGCCGAGCACGTCACCTTCGGCAAGACCGGAAAGGTCACCTATTTCGGCACCGTCGGCAACGTCCGGGAAGACGGCTCAAAGCTGGGCAACGCGGACGCCAACACCCGCTACCAGGCCGGGAACCAACTCTGGCATTCCGACTCGTCCTTCCGGGAGGTGCCGTCCTACGTCTCGATCCTGCACGGCTACGAGGTGCCGGGCGAAGGCGGGGAGACCGCGTTCGCCAGCATGCGCACGGCCTATGCGCGTCTGCCCGACAATTTGCGCGAAACCATCGACCCGATGCGCGTGGTGCATGACTACGTGTTCTCCAGGGCCCCCGTCGCGCCGGTCGACCCCAACCACGCCGCCTCGCTGCCCCCGGTCATGCACCCGCTGGTACGCAGCAATCCGGGAAACGGGCTGAAGAACTACTACGTCGGCAGCCACGCCCGCTCGATCCCCGGTTGGTCCGGCATCGACGGCCGCCGGCTGCTGGACGATCTGCTGGACCGCGCGACACGGCCCGAGTTCGTATACGCCCACCGATGGCAGGCCGGGGACACCGTGATCTGGGACAACCGCTGCATGCTGCACCGGGGCACCGGATACGACGCCGACCGCTGGCGCCGGCGCATGCGCCAGACGCGGGTGGTGGGAAGCGAGAGAGGGGTGGTGCCGGAAGGCTGAACGATCAACACCGGAACCCCCTCACCCGGCCCGCGGCTTACGCCGCGGTCCACCCTCTCCCCCCTGGGGCGAGGGGTTCCTTCCCTTCTCCCCGGCGGGGAGAAGGTGGCCCACAGGGCCGGATGAGGGGGTTCGGGTGCCGCCTACTTCACGATCTGGATCTTCGACCGGTCGATCGTCGCGGCGACGGCTGCCACCAGCACCACGCCGAAGACGATCTGCTGGGCGAAGACGCTGACGCCCAGGAAGGTCATGCCGATGCGCACCACCGCGATGATCAGCGCGCCGACGAAGGTGCGCCACACACCGCCGACGCCGCCGGTCAGCGCAGTGCCGCCGACGATGATCGCGGCGATCGCCGGCAGCAGGAACTCGTTCGCCAGCGTCGGCGAGCCGGAGCCCAGGCGGGCGGCCATCAGCGAGCCGGAAAAGCCGGCGGTCGCGCCCGACAGCAGGAAGGCCAGCGCCTTCACCCGGTTGACCCGCACGCCCGATGCGATCACCGCCCGTTCACCGGCGCCGATGGCGCGCGCGAAACGGCCGAAGGGGGTGCGAAGCTGGATGAACACCAGCAATGCCAGGACCACCACCCCGACCCAGATCTCGTTCCGGATGCCCAGGGTCTCGCCGACCATCCAGAACAGATAGTCGTCGCGCATCGCGCCGGAGATGTTGATCGAACGCGCGTCGGACATCAGGAACGCGATGGTGGTGACCACGCCGCTGATCGCCAGGGTCGAGATGAAGGACGGGATCCTGAGCCAGGCATGCGACACGCCGCCTGCAAGTCCTGCAAGTCCCCCCGCCGCCACGGCGATCGGGACGGCGACGATCCCCAATTCCGGCAACAGCGCTGCGACGATGACGCTGGTCATCGAGGCGACCGCCTGGACCGACAGGTCAATCCCGCCCATCATGATGACGAAGGTCGCGCCGGCCGCCATCAGGAACAGCGTCATGGTGTCGGAGATCAGCACCATCAGCGTCTGGAACCTGAAGAAGGAGGAATCGACGGACCCGACGAAGATCACCAGCGCCACAAGGGTGACCAGGGGAATCTGGTTGATCAGGATGGATTTTGCAGATCGCGCCATGACGTCACACCATATGCGTGATCAGGTCGACCTGGTCCGGCTTGCCGCCGGGCGGCGCGTCGAACCGCGCGGAGACTTCGCCATCCCGCATCACCAGGATCTTGTGGCTGAGACCGATCACCTCCTCCAGGGTATCGCCCAAGAGCACGATCGACAGGCCTTATTCCGTCATGTCGCGGATCAGCTCGTAGACGTCCTCCTTCGCGCCCACGTCGATGCCCCGCGTCGGATGGTCCAACACCATGATGTCGGAGCCGGCGATGCGCCACTTGGAAAGAACGACCTTCTGCTGGTTGCCGCCTGACAGCGAACCGGCAAAGGTGTCGGCCGACGGCGTCTTGATCTTGAGCTTATCGATCCAGTCGTGGGCCACCTCTTCTTCGCGGTTGTGCAGGATGACCCCGCCGGTGGTGAAGTCGTCGATCGCCGACATGGTCATGTTCTCAACCACCGGGACGCCGGTCACGACCCCCTCAATCCGGCGCTCGCGCGGCAGGTAGCCGACGCCGGCAGCCACCGCCTCGGCGGGATGGCTGAAGCGGCGCGCGGTCCCGTGGATCTCCAGCACGCCGGACTCGATCGGCGCCAGCCCGGCAAGACAGCGGGCCAGCGCCTCGCGGCCCGAGCCGATGACGCCGGCGATGCCCAGGATCTCGCCCTTGTGCAAGGTGAAGGAAACGTCGCGAAAGCCGCTGGAGGAGGAAATGTCGTTCGCCTCCATCGCGACCTCGTCGCGCGGCGTGCCCTGCTGCGCCTCGCGGTAATACTCGTGGTGCAGCGCGCGGTCCACCATCAGCTCGTGCAGATTGTGGATCGATGCGTCGGCGGCCGGCGTCTCGGCGACCACCTGGCCGTCGCGCATCACATAGACTCTGTCCGACACGTCCAGCACCTCGTCCAGCCGATGCGAGATGAAGACGAAGGCGGCGCGGTCCTTCAGCTCACGGACGATCCGGAACAGGACCTCGATTTCCTTCGCTTCCAGAACCGAGGTCGGCTCGTCCAGCAGGATCACGATGTCCCCCTCGACGCGGGTGTCCAGCGAGACGGCCTTGGCGATCTCCACCATCTGCCGTTCTGCGAAGGTCAGGTCGTCGCACAGCGCGGCAGGGTCGATGTCCAGGTGGACCTTCTCCAATTCCGCCTTCGCGGCCCGGTTCATCGCGGCCTTGTCGAGAACACCCCAGCGCAGGAATTCGGTTTCGCGGCCCAGGAAGATGTTCTCCGCAACCGATAGGGTCGGCAGGATCGACTGTTCCTGGAACACCATGGCGATGCCGCGGTCGAAGGCGTCCCTGGGTCCGTGGATCACGGTTGCCCGGCCGTTGACCAGGATCTCGCCCTGATCCAGCGAATAGACGCCGTTCAGCACCTTCAGCAACGTGGACTTGCCCGCCCCGTTCTCGCCGATCAGGCCGACCACCTCGTGCGGCCGGATTTCCAGGCTGACATTGTCCAGCGCCTTGACTCCGGGGAAGGACTTGGTCGCATGAAGGACTTCCAGAACGCTGCTCATCCGATCGCCCTCATTTCACGACCGGCAGACACGAGCGGTCCAGCGCCAGGGCGACCGCGACGATGATCAGCACGCCCTGAACACCCATCTGCACGAACGGCGACACGCCCATCAGGATCATGCCGTTCGACAAGACCACCACGATCAGAACGCCGATCACCGAATTGAGGACCGAGCCGACGCCGCCCGACAGCGCCGTGCCGCCGACAACGACTGCCGTGATGGTGGTGAACAGCCGGCCCTGGCTGATCAGAGCGTGCCCCTGGCCAAGCTGGGCCGCCGACATCGCCCCGGCCAGGCCGTAGAACCCGCCGGCGATGGCGAACGCGATCATGCGGGTCCGCTCGATGGGGACGCCCGCCTGGCGCGCGGTCGCCTCGTCGCCGCCCAGGGCATACAGCCGCCGGCCGACCCGTGTGCGTTCCTGGATAAACAGCGCGACAAGCACCGCAACGCCTGCGATCCACACCCCCGCCGGCACGCCCAGGAAACGCGCGAGCGCCATGCCGCGAAACACCTTGTCGGCAATGCGTACGGTATCGCCCTGCAGGAACGCCGTGGCGACGCCGACGCAGGCGAACCCGACGCCCAGCGTGGTCATGAAGGACGGCGTGCACAGCTTGACATGCGCAACGCCGTTCAAACCGCCAAGCGCCACGCCAAGCGCGATCGCCCCGGCAACCGACAGGAAGCCCAGGTCCAGCGGCGTCAGGTTGTTAGCGACCAGGACGGAAACCAGCACGGCACACAGCGCTACCACGCCCTCCAGCGACAGGTCGATGCTGCCCATCAGGATGATGAAGGTCGCCCCCATGGTCAGCACCACCGGAATCGCCGCGCCGTTCAACAGGCGCGCGAGATTCCAGGGGTCTATGAAACGCGGATTGATGACGGCGACGATCGCGCACAACAGCGCCAGCACGGCGACGGGCGCAAGCGCACGGTGCCGGCGGACGACCGTGCCGATCCAGCTACGCTGTTCCGCCTTGACTGCCACGGTGCTCCTCCGGGCGAGGGTGCCGGAAACGATGATGGAAGGCCGCCGGACCCGTCGGGCCCGGCGGCCGTCAACTTACCCGCGATACTGGATCTGGCCGGTCGACTTGCCCCAGATACCGGTGAAGTCCAGCGGCCCCGACGCGCCCAGGCTATCGACGGTGTCCTGGGTGACCAGGATGCTGCTGCCGTAGAACTCGCGGTGGGAATGCGGTTCCTTGGCGATGTCGATCTTACCGATGGCGGTGTGATAGCCAATCGACAGGCCCATGCCGCCGGTCCACAGCGGGTCCCAGGCAACCGTCCCGGCCATTTCGCCGGCCTTGGTCGCCTCGATCACCGCATCGATGCCGTCGATGCCGGTTACCAGCACCTCGCCGGCAAGACCTTCCTGGCGCAGCGCCTCCAGGGCGCCGATCGCCATCGAGTCGTTCGCCGCCCAGACACCCTTGATGTCGCGGCCGAACCGGGTCAGCCAGGTCTGGGTGATGTCGAAGGCCTTGGTTTCGTTCCAGTCGGCGGCCTGGAAGTCCAGCAGCTCGACATTGCCGTTTTCTTCTTTGATCGCCATGTCCAGGCCGATCTTGCGTTCGATCGCCGGCACGTTGGAGAGAATACCGCCAAGCGCGACGATGCCGCCGGAACCGCCCATCTTCTTGAACAGCTCTTCGGCGACCGCCTTGGCGCTGGGCACGCCGTCGAACGACATGTGCGCCACATAGTGGGGATCGAAGTCCCAGGGATGCAGGTCGTCCGGCTTGTTCCACTGGGTCGTCACGTAGGCCTTGGCCTTGGCGCAGTCCTCGACGATGGTGCGCGCGTCGGGTGAATCGTTCGGGTCCACGTTCAGGATCATCTTGCCGCTGGTCCGCGCCAGCATCGCGCGGATGTCGGCGATCCCCTTTTCGGAATTGCCTTCGGTGACCAGCACCTCGTAGCTGGCGCCCAGCCACTTGGCGAACTCCTCGCCGCCGCGGGCGAAAGTGGCGTGATAGGGATTGGCCACGGAACGCATGGAATTGACCAGCGTCCATTCGGACGGGTTGGCCAGCACCTCGCGCGGCAGCATGGACGCCATCGCCGCGAAGCCCGCCGTTCCGGTCGCCCCGCGCAGGAATGTCCTGCGGTTCAGCGGCTTGTATTTCCAGGAACCCCTCGAAGTCATCTCGTCCTCCCTCATGCAGTGTTTTTGTGCACTAACTGGTTACTTACGGGAAAAGCCACGGAAAGTCAATGTCGCGCACGTGGTTACCCGCGTCGCCCCCGCCTAGTTGTACGACGCATTGATCATGTCGCTGGCCTTTTCGCCGATCATGATCGACGGCGCGTTGGTGTTGGAGCTGATCAGGCTGGGCATCACCGAGGAGTCGCAGACGCGCAGCCGCTCGATTCCGCGCACGCGCAGTTCGGGATCGACAACCGCCATGTCGTCGACGCCCATCTTGCAGGTGCCGACCGGATGGTATGCCGTGCGGCCGTGATTGCGGCTGTATTCCTCGAACTCGGCATCGGTTCTTACCTCGTCGCCCGGGAAATGCTCCTTCTTGATGTGTCTGTCGAACACCGGCTGGGTCATGATCTCGCGGATCTTTTTCACCCCTTCGACGGTGATCTTCATGTCGTAGGGGTCGGCCACGTAGTTCGGGTCGATGTTCGGTGCCTCCTTGGGGTCGGTGCTGCGCAAGGTGACCGACCCGCGGCTGCGCGGCCGCACGAAATAGGTGTTCAGCGTCAGGCCTGCGCCGGACGCAGGCGGCGGCACACCGGCTTCGACGCCGGCGCCGGCCAGGAAGTGAAACTGCAGGTCCGGCGTGTCAGCGGTCTCGTCGGCGTACCAGAAGGCGCCGCCTTCGACGATATTAGAGGCGACCGGCCCGGTCTTGAACAGCACGTATTGCAGACCGGCCCACAGCATCCAGTGCGGCTTGGCGTACTTGTCGAAACTGTTCTGCTCGTACAACTCGTAGACCACGTCGACGTCGAAATGGTCCTGCAGGTTCCTTCCGACGCCGGGGATATCGGCGACGACGTCGATGCCGTGCCGTCCCAACTCGTCGGCCGGGCCGAGGCCGGACAGCATCATGATCTTCGGCGATCCAATGGCGCCGGCCGCCACGATCACCTCCCGGTCGGCTTGGGCGGATTTCGACTGGCCGCCGACCGCATACTCCACGCCGGTGGCGCGCCCGTTCTCGATCACGATCCGCGTGGTCAGCGCGTTCGGCGTGACGGTCAGGTTCGGCCGGCCCATCGCCGGCTTCAGATAGCCGGTTGCGGCCGAACAGCGCCCCGCGCCGCGCGTCGTCGTCTGATAGACGCCGCAGCCTTCCTGCTTCGCCCCGTTGAAGTCGGTGGTGTAGGGAATGCCCGCCTGCTGGCAGGCCTGAACGAACGCCTTGGTCATCGGATGCGGCGTGATGTTCGACACGCCCAATGGTCCGCCGACGCCGTGATAGTCGTCGGCCAGGACGTCGTTGTCCTCGGATCGCACGTAATAGGGACGGATCTCTTCGAAAGACCAGCCGGGGCAACCTTCCTCGTTGGCCCAGCGGTCGTAGTCCTCCGGACAGCCGCGGGTGAAGATCTCCGCGTTGATCGAACCACCGCCGCCGAGCACGCGCCCCTGGGCGTAAGGCACCTCGCGGTTGTTGCAGTGCTTCTGCGGCACCGTCTTGTAGCCCCAGGTCAAGGGGCCGTCGGTCATCTTGTAGAAGCCGACCGGCATGTGGATGTAACGGTCGGTGTCCAGCGGTCCCGCCTCCAGCAACAGGACACTGGTTTCGGGGTCTTCGGTCAGGCGCGCAGCGATCGCGCAGCCCGACGAACCGCCGCCAATGATGATGTAGTCGTACATGGCCCTTCCCCTACGCTAACACGCAACCGCCCCGTCTGCGAAAGTCCGCACCTGTCGATCAGGCTCCGCCCGACTTTATAACTAACTGGTTGGTTATTTCAAGATTGCCGTGCCGGGGCAGCTGTGCGAACACTGGTCAGTTGTCACGAAACCTGATATGCACGTGGCGCCGAGAAGGGAAAGATCCGGGAGCGAACCTGTGAGTCCGGCCGAGGCCAAGAAACGCGTCCGCGATGCGGAGGCGACGAAGGGACGCATTCTGCAGGCTGCAAAGCGCGAGTTCGCCCAGTACGGGCTGGGCGGCGCCCGGGTCGACAACATCGCCGAGCGCGCCAAGGCCAACAAACGCATGATCTACCACTATTTCGGCGGCAAGGAGGCGCTGTTCACCGCCGTTCTGGAGGATGCCTATCTTGGCATTCGCATGGCGGAACGCGAGCTCAACTTGGAAGACATGGAGCCCGAGGCGGCGATGGACCGTCTGGTCGAGTTCACCTGGGCCTATTACCTCAAGAACCCGGAATTCCTGACGCTGGTCAACAGCGAGAACCTGCACAAGGCGCGGCACATCAAGAAATCGAAGGCGATCCGCGAGGCGTTCTCGCCGTTCGTGCAGATGGTGCAGTCGATCATCGATCGGGGCGTCAAGAAGGGCGTGTTCCGCAAGGGCGTCGACGCGGTCCAGCTCAACATCACCATCGCCGCCATCGGCTATTACTACCTGACCAACCGCTATACCGGCTCGGTGGTCTATGACCGCGACTTCATGTCGGACGAGCTTCTGAAACAGCGGCTGAAGTTCAACCTGGAAACGATCCGGGCGGTGATGCGGGCCTGATACCGGGGCAGCGGAACCCCTCCGGTGCAATAACCCCTCTCCCTGGAGGGAGAGGGGTTGGGGTGAGGGTGTTACCGGATCCGCAGAGTTTGTAACCCCCTCATCCGGCCCTCCGAGCCACCTTCTCCCCTCGGGGAGAAGGGAACATTGCGGTAATGAGGTTCAGTGACTCAAGCCGCCCCGGCCAGGTCGATCTCCGGCTTGAACGACATCCGCGCCAGCACGTCGCGCTGCAGGTCCACCCCCTTGGCCAGCTCGACGATCTCGATGCCGTGCTCGCCCAGCCGGAACACCGCGCGCTCGGTCACGTAGACCACCTCCTGGCCGTTGGCGCGGGCCTGGTCGCCGCTGAAGGTGACGTGCCGGACGGTGTCCACCAGCTTTGGAACGTCGCCGTAGCGCGCGATCGTGACGGCGCCGTCGGCACCCTCCTCGACCTTCAGACCCTTGGCCTCGAAGGTGCCGCAGAAGACCACCTTCTTCGCGGTCTGGGTGATGTCCACGAAGCCGCCGGGTCCGACCAGGTTGTCGCCAATCACCGAGACGTTGACATTGCCGGCGGCGTCCAGCTCGCCCATGCCCAGAAAGGCAATGTCGATGCCGCCGCCGGAATAGAAATCGAACTGGTCGATCGACGGCACGATCGCGTCCGGGTCGCGGGCGGCGCCGAACATCGGCCCGTCCAGCATGTCGCCGTTGTGGATGCCCTGTTCGATCGTGCCCCAGTAGTTCGCCCGGCCGCCGGCCTTCAACAGCGCCGGGATGCCGCCGGGAATGCCGAACCCGAAATTGACGCTGCGGGCGCCGTTGATCTCCCGCGACGCGCGCTCGGCGATGATGCGGCGGATGCCGGTGGGCAGCTCAGGGGCGGCCTCGCGGGCCGCGTAGTCCGTGGTGGCCTCGCCGGAGATGTGCGGATCGTAGCCGGGAAGGTAGATCCTGCGGGCATCCGGCGCGATGAAGACGCCGTCCACCAGGATGCCCGGCAGTCGCGCCAGGCGGGACGGCAGCACCCGATGCTCGCGGCGGCCCTCGACCTGGACAAAGACCTTGCCGCCGCAATTATGCGCCGCCAATGCGACCGTATAGGCATCTAGATCCGTGGGCTCGCGCTCGAACGAGACGTTGCCGCGCCGGTCCACCTCGGTGCCCCGCACAAGGCCGACGTCGATCTTCAGCGGCTTGTAGCGCAGATAGGTTTCGCCGTCGAAGCTGACCCGTTCGACCAGCGCCTCGGTCGCACGCGCATTGCAGCGCCCGCCGTCCAACAGCGGGTCGGCAAACGTGCCCAGGCCGATCTTGGTGATCACGCCGGGGCGGCCGGCGCCAATCTCGCGCAGCAGCGTCGATATGACTCCGGCCGGGAAGGAATAGGCCGCGATCTTCTCCTCGCGCGCCAGGCGCTGCATGGTCGGCGACCAGCTCCAGTGGCCGCCGATCACCCGGGCCACCATGCCCTCGTGCGCGAACCGGTTGAGACCGCTTTTGTCGCCGTCGCCGATGCCCAGGGCATGGACCACGGTCAGGTCGCGCGGATGCCCGGTCTCCAGGAAGGACTTCTCCAACACGGCGAACAGGTCGTCGGCTTCCAGGAACACGCCGGATCCGGTCAACGCCACGGTCGCGCCGTCCGGGATGCGCCGCGCGATTTCCTCCGGGCCGAGCTCGGCCACCTCGTTCACCATTCCTCGATCCTCCTCGGCACAGGCAGTCGGCGGCACACCCTGGTTGAGTCCCTTGACGAAGCCCGAGACAGTCTTTTAAATAACTGGATAGTTACATTTTGCCCCGCTGTCGAGACTTTTTTCATGGCCGCACCGCGCACGGGCACAGCGCTCGGCGGCAGGTTTTCGCGAGGATCGCAATGCTCCCGGTACCCAAAAACGATCTGGAGACCTATGGCCAGATCCGCGACATGGCGCGGAAATTCGCCGACGACGTCATCCGACCGGTCAGCGAAGCGCTGGATCGCGACGAGTCGTTTCCGGCGGACATCTACCGCCAGATGGGCGAACTGGGCCTGTTCGGGATCAGCGTCCCGGAGGAGTGCGGCGGCGTCGGACTGGACGCTTCTGCCTATGCCATCGTGATGGAGGAACTGTCGCGCGGTTATGCCTCGGTCGCCGACCAGTGCGGCCTCGTCGAGCTGATCGGGACCCTGCTGTCGCGCTACGGCACCAAGGCGCAGCAGGACGCGATCATCCCGGAGATCTTCACGGTCGAACGCAAGGTCGCCTACTGCATCACCGAGGCCGAGGCCGGGTCGGACGTCTCCGGCATCCGCACGACGGCGACCCGTGCGCCGGACGGCTGGCGCCTCAGCGGCGAGAAGCTGTGGATCCACAACGCCCCGGTCGCCGACACCGCTTTCGTGCTGGCGCGGACCGATCCGGCGGCCGGGCACCGCGGCATGTCCATCTTCATCGTCGATCTGCATGCCACCGGCGTCACCCGCGGCCCTAAGGAACACAAGATGGGCCAGCGCGCCAGTCAGGTGGGCGCCCTCAATTTCTCCGATGTCGCCTTGGCCGACGACGCGCTTTTGGGCGAGGAGGGGGGCGGCTTCCACATGATGATGAGCGTCCTTGAAAAGGGCCGGGTCGGGATCGCCGCGCTGGCGGTGGGAATCGCCCAGGCCGGCCTGGAGGCGGCGCTGGACTACGCCCAGACGCGCAAGCAGTTTGGGGCGCCGATCGTCGACAACCAGGGCGTCCAGTGGATGCTGGCGGACATGGTCAAGGAGATCACCGCGGCCCGCGCCCTGGTCCACCGCGCCGCCGTCATGATCGACAACGGCGAGCCGGCGAACGCGGCCTGTTCCATCGCCAAGTGTTATGCCGGCGACATGGCGGTGGCGCAGACCGCCAACGCCGTCCAGATCTTCGGCGGCTCCGGGTATATCCGCGGCTTCGAGGTGGAACGGCTGTACCGCGACGCCAAGATCACGCAGATTTACGAAGGCACGCAACAGATCCGGCGCACGATCATCGCGCGCGAGCTGATCAGGAACGGAGCACAGGTATGAGCGGCTATGCGACGCTGATCACCGGATCCAGCAGGGGTATCGGCAAGGGCATCGCGCTGGCGCTGGCGCGCGAGGGTTTCGCCGTCGCCGTCAACGCCCGCAAACTGGGCGAGGAGGTCGAGACGACGGTCGCCGAACTTCAGGCGCTGGGCGTGGCCGCCGCGCCGGTGGTCGGCGACGTCGGCGATATCGACAGCCACGCGGCCATGCTGGACGCCGCGGAAGCCGCGCTGGGGCCGCTGACGACACTGGTCAACAATGCCGGCGTCTCGGTGATGAACCGCGGCGACCTGCTGGAGGTGACGCCGGAAAGCTACGACCGGTGCCAGACCATCAACACCCGCGGTGCGTTTTTCCTGACCCAGGACTGGGCGCGCCGGGTGTTGGACCGCGAACGCGACCCGGCGCTGCACCATTCCGTCATCACCGTGTCGTCCGCCAACGCCCAGGCCGCGTCGATCCTGCGCGGCGAGTACTGCGTCTCGAAGTCGGGCATGTCGATGATGGCGAAGCTGTTCGCCGTCCGCCTGGGCGGCGAGGATATCGGGTCCTACGAGATCCAGCCCGGCCTGATCGAAACGGACATGTCGGCGCCGGCGCAGGACATGTACCGCCACCGCATCGAAGAAGGCCTGACGATCACCCAGCGCATGGGGCTGCCGTCCGACATGGGGTCGATCGCGGCCGCCATGGCGACCGGGCAGATTGCTTTCTGCACCGGGCAGTCGGTGCAGGCCGACGGCGACCTTTTGATCCCACGTTTCTGAAACGGGCGCACGCACGTCCGCGGAGCCGACGATGACATCCCTGACCATCAATCTTCCAGACGAAGCCGGCCGGCCCAACGCCTATGCCTTGAAGGCGCAGCCCGTCGAGGCGCCTGCAGGCCCGCACGTCTTCAACCGAACCGTCTTTTCCGCGGCCCACGTTGTGGCCGATCCTTTCGCGGCGCGCGAACCGGGCGTCGGTCCCGCCATCGACTGGGACGCGACCATCGCCTTCCGCCGCCACATCCTGGACCTGGGCCTGGGCATCGCCGAGGCGATGGACACCGCCCAGCGCGGCATGGGGCTGGACTGGGCCGGCGCGCTGGAGCTGATCGAACGTTCGCTGAGCGCGGCCGGACCGGAGGAGCGCGAGAGGATCTACTCCGGCGTCGGCACCGACCACCTGGATCCGGCGGACGCGCGGTCCCTGGACGACGTGGTCGCGGCTTATCTGGAACAGCTTCATGCCGTTCAGAAGCTGGACGGCCGGGTCATCCTGATGGCCAGCCGGGCGCTTGCTCGGGTGGCGTCCGGGCCCGCCGACTATGAGACGGTCTATGCGCGCGTCCTGGCCGAGGCCGATCGGCCGGTAATCCTGCACTGGCTGGGCGACATGTTCGACCCGGCCCTGGCCGGCTATTGGGGCGCGGACAGTTTCGAACCGGCGCTGGAAACCGCGCTGGCGGTGATCGAGACCAGCCGGGCCAAGGTCGACGGCATCAAGATCTCGCTATTGGACGACGAGAAGGAGGTGCGCATGCGCCGCCGTCTGCCGGACGGCGTCAAGATGTATACCGGCGACGACTTCAACTATCCCGCGCTGATCAAGGGCGACGAGCAGGGGTTCAGCCATGCCCTGTTGGGCATCTTCGATCCGATCGCGCCGGCCGCGTCCGCGGCGCTGTCCGCCCTGGCGGCGGGCGACACCGGAACCTACGGCCGGCTGCTGGACCCGACGGTGCCGCTATCGCGGCTGATCTTCCGGGCGCCGACCCAGTATTACAAGACGGGCGTGGTGTTCCTGGCCTACCTGAACGGCTTTCAGGATCAATTCGTGATGATCGGCGGCGCCCAGTCGATGCGGCCCCTGCCCTATTTCACCGAGCTGTTCCGGATGGCCGATACCGCCGGCCTGCTGCGCGATCCCGGGCTTGCCGTCATGCGCATGCGCCGGTTCCTGGGCCTCTACGGCATCGAGGCCTGATCTCATGCAAAGCCTGGACGGCCGGCTCGACCTCTGTTCCATCAACACCGCGACGCTCGGCTATCAGAAACCGATCGGCGAGACCATCGAGGCCATCGCGCGAGCGGGGTACGGGTCGATCTGTCCCTGGCGGCGCGAGCTTGAGAACGAAGACGTCGACCAGGTCGCAAGACGAATCCGCGACGCCGGTCTGTCGGTCTCTGGTTACTGCCGCAGCACCTATATCCCGGCCGCGACCCGCGAACAGTTTCTCGAGAACGTCGCCGACAACTGCCGCGCCATCGACCAGACCGCGGCACTGGGCGCGGCCTCTTTCGTGATGGTGGTGGGCTCGCTGCCCGAAGGCTCCCGCGACCTGGGGGACGCGCGCAAACAGCTCGCCGAAGGCACCGCCATGATGCTGGAACATGCCAGCTCCGTCGGCGCCCGGCTGTCGTTGGAGCCGCTGCACCCGATGTATGCCGGCGACCGGTCCTGCCTCAACACCCTGGAACAGGCGCTGGACCTGTACGAAGCGATCGAGCCTGCGCCCGGCGGCGCGCCGTCGCTGGGCGTGGCGGTCGACCTCTATCATCTCTGGTGGGACCCGAAGCTGCCCGAACAGATCGCCCGGGCGGGCGCCCAGAACCGGATCTTCGCCTTCCACGTCTGCGACTGGCTGGTGCCGACCCGCGACATGCTGACCGACCGGGGCATGATGGGCGACGGCGTCATCGACATCCCGCCGATCCGCGCCATGGTCGAGGACGCCGGCTATGAGGGCGCGGTCGAGGTCGAGATCTTCTCCTCCTTCGACTGGTGGAAACGCCCGATCGAGGAGACCCTGAAGGTCTGCGCGGAGCGGCTGCAGTCGGTCTGCTAGGAACGGGCGGGTTGCAGCCACATGCTTCGAGACGCGCCCTTCGGGCGCTCCTCAGCATGAGGGTGAGCTTTGACTGGGCGACAGAGAAGGACCTCATGCTGAGGAGGCGGCGCAGCCGCCGTCTCGAAGCATCTGGCTGCCGCAACGCTCGCTGACGCCGCCTACTCCCCCTTAAACACCGGCTTCCGCTTCTCGCGAAAGCTCACGACCCCTTCCGCCTTGTCCGCGGTCGTCGCGATCAATCCGCCGGCCAGCGCGTCGATCATGCCGTCGCGGCCCTCGCCGGCGGCGGCGCTGGCCACCAGCTTCGCCACCTCCACCGCCTTCGGCGCCAGCGCCAGGCTGCGTTCGGCCATCTCCTTTGCGGAGTCCAGCGCGGAGCCGTCCGTGACCGCGTTCAGGAAACCCACCTGACAGGCCCGTTCGGCATCGATGCGCGCGCCGGTCATCGCCATTTCACGGACCAGCGCCGGCGGCATCTGCCGCGACAGGCGGTGAATGCCGGACCAGCCCGGCACCACGCCGATCGAGGCCTCGGGCAGGCCCAACTGCGCAGTGCGAACGGCAATGCGCAGGTCGCACGCGGCCGCCAGTTCCAGCCCGCCGCCGAAAGCGTGTCCGTTGATCGCCGCGATCACCGGCGCCGGAAACGCGGCCAGCCGGTCGAACAGCCGATGACCCGTCAGGATCCATTGCCGCGCGAAGTCGAACGGGTCGAGGTCGCCCCACGCCTTGATGTCGGCCCCGGCACAGAAGACTTTGTCGCCCGCGCCGGTCAGGACGACGGCGCGCACTTTCCCGTCGGCGTCCAGGTCGTCCAGCGCATCCGCGAGCGCCCGCAAGGTCGGCGGAGACAGTGCGTTCAGCTTGGCCGCATTGTCGATGGTCAGCACCGCGACGGCGCCGTCGCGGTCGATCTTCAGCGTGTCGGTCATTACCTTTCCCTTTTTCGGGCGCACCCGTAATGCACGAACTGGTTAGTTATATACGATGCCGACTTGGGAGGCTATATTGGGCCTTGAGGAATCGGACGAAAGAGTGGACGAGGCGCATGAACACGGCAACATCGAAAATGCCGCCGATCGGGTTCGGCACCTTCCCGCTGACTGGCGCCGAGGCGACCTCGGCGGTCGAGACGGCACTGGAGGTCGGCTTCCGGCACATCGACACGGCCCAGATGTACGAAAACGAGGACGCCGTCGGTGAGGCGATCGCGTCGTCGGGGGTACCGCGCGACGAGCTTTATATCGTCACGAAGGTGATGCCCGACTGCTTTACCGATGCCGCCTTCCTGCCGTCGGTCGAACGAAGCCTCGACGATCTGGGCCTGGACCGGGTCGACCTGCTTCTGGTGCACTGGCCGACGCCCGGCCTCCCGGTAGAGGCCACCGTCGACTATCTGGTCACGGCGCAGGAACGGGGCCTTTGCTCCGAGATCGGCGTCAGCAACTTCAACGTGCCTATGATGGAGACGGCGGCGGCGCACGCGCCGATCCTGATCGTCACCAACCAGGTTGAGTTCCACCCCCTCTTGGACCAGTCCCGCATGCTGGAAGCGGCGCGGCGCTGCGGCGTCCGGCTCACCGCCTATTGCCCGCTCGCCCGCGGGCAGGCGCTGCGCAACCCGGTGGTGCACGAAATCGGAAAGCGGATCGGCCGCACCCCGGCCCAGGTGGTGCTGCGCCGGATCCTGCAGCAGGGCGTGACGGTGATCTCGATGTCCACCAAGCGGGCCAACATGGCCGCCAACCTGGAGATCGCGGACTTTACACTCGACGAGGCGAACATGGCCGCGGTCTCGACCCTGACGGCGACCGGCCATCGCCTCGTCGACCCGGCGGGCGTCGCGCCCAACTGGAACGCCGACACCGTCAGCCCCGGATAACCCAAGCGGAGGGGGCAGGAATGACACTCACCGTCACCACGAAATGGATCAGCTACGAGGCTGCCTCGCGCCTGGTCGAGGCCGCCTTCGCCCACGCCGCTTCGAAAGGCTGGCGTGTCGCGGCCGTTATCGTCGACCCGGCCGGTCACCCGGTCGCGCTGGGCCGCATGGACGGCGTGCCGGCGCCGGTCGTCGATTACGCCACCGACAAGGCCTACACCGCCGGCACCCTGGGCAAATCCTCGCGCGCCTTCGGCGAACGCATGAACAGCGCGCCGGGCCTGACGCTGGGCGCGGCCAACCGCCCGCGCACCTGCGCCTGGGACGGCGGGCTCGCGATCTACGAGGACGGCACGCTGATCGGCGGCATCGGCGTCTCCGGGGCGGCCGGCCCCGAAGACGTGGAATGTGCCGAACGCGCAGTGGCAAGTTTGGGGCTGGACAGGGCTTAGACGTCGGCCGGACGGCGGCGGTAGGCATAGACGCCGCTGCGCTTGTGCAGGAAGACGAACAGGCCGGAACGCCGGATCGACGTCGGCACCCAGCCGGCGACCGGAAACTGCCAGACGGCCAGGATCCCGTCCCGCTTCAGGACGCGGTGCATTTCCGGCAGCAGACGATCCAGCGGCAGCGTCGGGAACGGCAGCACGCCGAACAGCAGCACCCGGTCGATGCTGGCGGACTCCAGTCCCGTTTCCAGCGCGTCGCGTTGCATGACACGGACGTTGCCGAGGCCCGCCGCCTGCACCTTCTCGGTCAGGCGCCCGGCATAACTCGCCAGCGGCTCGACCGCGATCAGGCGGCCGCCGGCGCCGATCAGCCTCACCGCACGCATCGTGAAGAACCCGGTGCCGCTGCCCACCTCCAGAATCGTCTGTCCAGGTTCGATGTTCGCCGCCGCGAGGATCGCCTCCGGGTTCTGGAAGACATGCCGCAGCCGGCTTTCCATGGCCATCCCGGCCGGCTTGAACAGCAGGTTGAGAAATCTCGATCTGCCCAGCTGTTCGGTTTTCATACGTACATCGAAAGACAGGCTGGACTCCACGGGGGCAGCTTCAGCGCACCGCGGGCCTGCGCATCAGTCCCATCCGTTCCGGCCGCGAGAGTTCGACCGGTCCGGAGCGCTGTCCCGAAGGCGTCGCACTTACGGCGCCTCCTCTTCCTTCGGAACCACGTAGCCCCGAAGCTGAAGCGCCGCTATGGGTTCGGCAACGCAGTCGGTGCAGGTCGCGCCGCCGCTCAGTCCGTCTCCCGCGCCGATTACGAAGCCCGCCGTCATGTAGTCCCGGCCGCTCAGGGTGCATTTGTCGTCGAATTGGCCAGCCAGCAGATAATTGCGGACGCCATTGACCATTATCACCAGCGAAACCTGTTTTCCGTGGTCCGCGGCGTTGCACACGGCCGCGGGTCCGGCCATGAGATGATAGTCGATGTCGGTGATGACGAAGTCGTAGCCCGGATTTACCGGGAATGCCGGGTCCTCGGAAGACAATCCGACCCCGGCCGTCGGGCCGAACACGACCCATGTCCCGGTTCCACCGAAGTTGTTCGCCAGGATCCCGCCGAAATTGTCCACGGGGACGTTGAGGTGACTGGTCCGAGAACAGGCCATCACCATAACCGCGAGTAATGAGACGATAATCAACCGACGCATGGCTTGTCCTCCCTCTTGGTTGTTGGCTCACGATGTGTGATTCATGAAGTCGCGAGCGAAACGGCATGCTGCCGTCACGGAACCGTGCCCTGAATCCCACTCCCGGTTCCTGCGTTCTGCTGCTCTCCGAGCGCCTTCCATCACAGATGACGCGTTTATAGGTTACCCAAGCGCACGCATGGATTGCAATGGATTGCACATGGATGTTGTCCGGCATTTCTCCAGCGTGCGGGCTCTATGCGGCAGGCCGAGACCGGAGGCTCGGTTCGTTCAAATGCGTCTAAGACCCGAGCCGCTTCAGCGCACCGGCGGGCCCAGCGTCAGTCCCATCCGTTCGGGGCGGAAGAGTTCCGCCGGCATCTCCTTCAGGTCTTGGGCAACGGCCAGTTCAGACCCCGCCTGATCCAGGATATCCGCCTGCAGATCCACGCCCGGCGCGATCTCGGTGACGGTCACGCCGTACGGCATCAGCCGCATCACGCAGCGTTCGGTGACGTAGGCGACCTCCTGGCGCTGCTCCTGTGCCCGCCGGCCGGAGAACGAAACATGCTCCACCTCCTCGACCAGCTTCTCGACCTTGCCCGGCCCGCCGATCGCCAGCCGCCCGTCCTCGATTCCCAGCTTCGCGCCGGCGGTGAAGAAACCGGAAAAAGCGATCTTGCTTGCACGGCAGGTGATGTCGACGAAGCCGCCGGCGCCCGCGGTCACGTGCCGCCGGGCGGCAAGCTGCGAGACGTTGACCGAACCCGAGCGGTCGATCTGGAGAAAACTCAACAGCGCCGCGTCGAACCCGCCGCCCTGGAAATAGACGAACTGCTGGGGCGACGGGACCAGCGCCTCGGCGTTGGAGGAACAGCCGAAGGCGAAGTCCAGCAGCGGCACGCCGCCGACCGCGCCCTGCTCGATCGTCCAGGTGACGGTCCCGTGCAGCCCCTCCTCCAGCAGGATCCGCGGCACGTTGGCCGACACGCCGAAGCCCAGCGCAACCGCCTGGCCGGCGCTCAGTTCCATCGCCACCCGGCGCGCGATCGCCTTGCCCACGTCAAAGTCGGGGACCGAGAAGCTCTCCAGCGGCCGGAACACCTCGCCCGAGATCGCCGGGTCGTAGTCCGTGTGGGTGGTCTGCAGCTGGTCGGGCGCAACCACCACGTAATCCACCAGAACGCCCGGCACGTGCACCGCCTGGGGCTTCGCCGTGCCCGCCTGGACCCGGCGCTTCACCTGGGCGATGACGATGCCGCCGTTGTTGCGCGCGGCCAGCGCCATGTCGACCACGCCCAGATAGGCGCCCTCGTGCTCGTAGGTGAGGTTGCCCCGCTCGTCGGCGGAGGTGGCGCGGATGACCGCGACCTGGGGGACCACGGCGGGAAAGAACAGCCAGTCCTCGCCCGCGAAGCTCTCCGCCCGCACCACCGGCTCGGACCCTGCCGCCCGGTCGTTCATGGCGCAGCCCTGACGCGCCGGGTCGACAAAGGTGTCGGTGCCCACCTTGGTCAGCACCCCCGGGCGGTGCGCGGCGGCTTCCCGGTGCATGTCGAACATCACGCCCGACGGGATGTTGAACGCCTCCACCTGGTCGGCCTCGATCATCTTCCAGATCTCCGGCGGCTCGGCCGAAGACGGGCCGGACGGGTAGGAGCCGGCCAGCACGCGCCGCAGCAGGCCGGCCCGTGCAATGTGGTCGATGCCCTTGATGCCCCACATGTCGCCCGCGGCGATCGGATGCAAGGTGGTGAGATCCCGGGGATGTCCCTCCGCGTCGAACCGCGCGCCGATCGCCGCCAGCACGGTGTCGGGACAGCCGAGCCCGCTGGACGAGCTGAACGAGACGACCGCACCGTCGGGGATCAGCGCCGCCGCCTGCTCCGCCGTGATGACCTTGCCGAAAACCATCGCACCCTCCCCTTTCAGATATGCAAGTGCCGCGCGCCGTCGCCAACCCGCACCGGCACCGGGTCGCTCAGCGCGCCGACGAAGGTGCCGTCCGGTCCCGTGCCCAGGAACGCCATCTCGAAAATGCCGTCCTCGGTTTCGACCAGCCGGGCGGCATAGCGGCTGCCCGTCGCGTCGCCGTCCAGGAACGGCCCCGGCGCGATCGACCAGGGGCCGCGCGGGTCGTCCGCGATCAGGTAATGCGTGCCGGTGACCGGCACGCCGGCATAGCCCCGCCGATAGCCGTCCGACCAGTGTTGCGCATCGGTGCAGAAAAGGCAGACCCACCTCTCCCCGACCCGCAGCACCTGGGGCACCTCAAGCTGGCCGAAGCCACCGGCGAACACGGGCGGTTCCGCGTGCCAGTGGAGAAGGTCGTCCGAACGCGCCAGCCCGATGGCGCCGCCGGCATTGGCCTCGGCAACGCCGGGCACGCGCGCGGTGAAATACATCAGCCAGCCCTCGCCCGCCGGATCGCGCATCACCCACGGGTCGCGCAGCGCCCGGTCGTGCCAGTGGCCGGGCAGGTATTCCTCGTAGATGTCGGGGTCCAGGTCCAGCGCCAGGCCGTCGCCGACCCGCTGCCATTGGCCCAGCTCCCGGCCGGTGGCATGGCCGATCCGCTGTTTCAGGCCGTCCTCGGCTTGGGCCGTGCCGGTATAGAACAGGTGCCACAGGCCGTCGTCGTCGCGCACCACCGATCCGGTCCAGGTGGTGTAGTCGTCCCAGGCCGGACCCTCGGCCGGCTGGAAACACATCCCCCGATAGGACCAGTTCGTCAGATCGTCCGAAGTGGCGTGGCCGATGCTGACATTCCAGTGGCGCAGTTCCGGGTCGCCGATGGATTTCGGGGCCTGCAGGAAGAAAACGTGCCATCGCGCACCGTCCCGGGCCAGCCAGAAATCCCAGATCCACCTGTCCTTCAGCGCCAGCATGCGCAGATCCCCTCCAGCGGCAGACGCGCGAGCACACCTGCGCGGTTGCAACCAACGAAGATATCGCCTGAAATACGATACCGAACCAACAGGCAACGAACGTCACGCAGGGGAGGAACCATGTCAATCCGGACAACCGTTCACGCCGTGGCATTGGCCACGGCAACCGTCTTGGGCCTCGGCGGCACCGCCTTGGCCCAGACCGAGCTGTCTCTGTGGTACCACGGCGCGGGCAACGCGACCGAACGCGCGCTGCTCTCCAGGATCATCGACGACTTCAACGGATCCCAGGGCGAATGGAAGGTCGTCATCGAGGAATTCCCGCAGGCCAGCTACAACGATTCGGTGACCGCCGCGGCGCTGGCCGGCAATCTGCCTGACATCATCGACGTGGACGGCCCGATCATGCCGAACTGGGCCTGGTCGGGATACCTGGCGCCGCTCGCCATCGATCAGGCCAAGCTCGACCGGATGCTGCCGGGCGCGGTCGGCAAATGGAAGGGCGAGGTCTATGGCGTCGGCCTGTGGGACGCGGCCTGCGCGATCTATGCGCGGAAATCGGTGCTGGAAAAGAACGGCATTCGGATCCCGACGTTGGACAAGCCCTGGAGCCGGGACGAGTTCGACGCGGCGCTTGTCAAACTGCAGGGCTCGGGCGAGTTCGACTTCGCCTTCGATCCCGGAATGGCCTGGACCGGCGAATGGTACCCCTACGCCTTCGGCCCGATGCTGCAGAGCCGGGGCGGCGACCTGGTCGACACCGCCAAGAACCAGGCCGACGGGGCGATCAACGGCGATGCCGCGCTGGACTTCGGCGCCTGGTGGCAGAGCCTGTTCACCCGCGGCCTGGCGCCGGGCACCAGCCAGGACAGCGCCGACCGCGAGACCGGCTTCCTGGACGGCAAATACGCGATGCAGCTGAACGGCAACTGGGCCGCCATTCCGCCGCTGGAGAAGTTCGGCGACGACATGCTGTTCCTGCCGGCCGTCGATTTCGGCGGCGGGCCGAAGATCGGCGCGGCAAGCTGGCAGTTCGGCGTCGCGGCGACCTCCCAGCATAAGGACGGCGGGACCGCGTTTATCGAGTTCGCGCTGCAGGACAAGTATCTCGCGGCCTTCTCCGACGGTATCGGCCTGATCCCGCCGACGCCGGAGGCCGCCGCCATGTCCGAGAAATACCGCCCCGGCGGCCCGCTGGAGGTGTTCTTCGGGCTGTCCGAGGCGCAGGCCACGCTGCGGGCGGCGACGCCCGGTTACGTGGTCGCCTCAGCCGAATTCGAAAAGGCGATGGCCGACATCGCCAACGGCGCCGACGTTGCCGACACGCTGGATGCGGCGGCGGACGCCATCGACCAGGATATCGAGAACAACAGCGGTTACCAGTAAGTGCGACCTGCCTGCCCGCCCGGAGATCCTCCGGGCGGGCTCTTTCGCTCAAGAACGGGGAGGGTGCAGGTGGGCAGACGCCGTAATGCTGAACGGCGCCGGCAGACCGTCACCGGCTGGCTGATGGCGGCCCCCGCCTTCCTGCTGGTCATCGCCTTCCTGGTCGTTCCCTTCTTCATGGCCTTCGGTTATTCCCTGACCAACCAGAGGCTGATCTCGCCCAATCCGGCGCAGTTCGTCGGCATGCGCAATTTCGAACGCATGCTGGGCATCGGTTTCCTGACGCTGGACCCGGTCACCGACGAGGCCGGGCAGATCGTCCGCGACAAGGACGGCCAGCCGAAATACCCGCGCCTGCGGACATTCACCCGCAACAACCCGGACTACCCGCACCTGAACCGGATGCGCGAGTGGTTCGCCATCACCCTGGCCGGCGAGCGCAGGTTCACCGTCCTGGCCCGCGACGTGATCTTCATGAAGGCGCTCAGGAACACGGTTCTTTTCGTCGCCGTCGTCGCGCCGCTGCAGGCCACCATCGCGCTCGGCCTGGCGCTCCTGATCAATGTGCGGCTGAAGGGCATCAACGTCTTCCGGACCATCTTCTTCATGCCGGTGGTGATTTCGATGGTGGTCGTCTCGATGCTGTGGCGGTTCATCTATGACGGGCAGAACGGCTTGTTGAACACGCTGATGGGCCTGTTCTCGGTCGGCGCCCTGCAGCCGGTCGATTGGCTGGGCAACACCTCGACGGCGCTGCCGGCGATCATGGCGATGTCGATCTGGCAGGGGGTCGGGTTTCACATGGTGATCTGGCTGGCCGGCCTGCAGACGATCCCCGGCGAGCTTTACGAGGCGGCGCGCATCGAAGGCGCCACCCGCTGGCAGCAGTTCCGCTACGTGACCTGGCCGGGCCTCAGGAACACGGCGATCCTGGTGATGGTCATCATCACCATGCAGGCCTTCACGCTTTACCCGCAGATCCAGGTTATGACCCGGGGCGGGCCGGTCGATTCCACCCAGAGCCTGGTGTTCCAGATGGTGGTCCGGGGTTACGAGAAACAGGACATCTCCGGCGGCTCGGCGATCTCGGTGTTCCTGTTCCTGCTCGTCCTGTCGATCTCGCTGTTGCAGCGATACCTGACGCGGGAGAAGAAACGATGAGCGGCGAGCGGATTGTCGCCCAGGCCCTGCGGTATCTGCTCTTGTGCTGGATCGCGCTGATCTTCGTCTTCCCGGTCGTCTTCATGGTCGTCTCGTCGCTGAAGCCGGATCTGCAACTGCTGCGGGACAGCGCCTCGCTCAGGGCCTTCCTGCCGATCGGCGACATATCGTTGGAGAACTATTTCGCCGCTTTCGAACGCGCGCCGATCCTGCGCTTCGTGCTGAACTCGGTCTTCGTGACGGCCGTGACCCTGGTCCTGTCGCTGTTTCTCTGCTCCATGGCCGCGTTTTCCTTCGTGTTCCTGGACTGGAAGGGCCGCGGCGTCGCGCTGGCGGTGATCCTGGCGACCTTCATCCTGCCGTTCGAGACCATCGCGGTGCCGCTGATGATGATCGTCAACAACTTGCCCTGGATCGGACTCGGCGGCTACGAGGTCGGCTGGCTGAACAGCTATCACGTCCAGATCATCCCCTGGATCGCCGATGCACTGACGATCTTCCTGTTCGTCCAGTACTTCAAGGACCTGCCCAAGGACCTGGTGGAGGCGGCCCGGGTCGACGGGGCACCCTGGTTCAAGATCTACACGAAGGTGATCATGCCGCTGTCGGGCCCGGTGCTGGCGACCGCGGCGATCCTCAAATTCATCAAGATGTATAATGACCAGTTCATCTGGCCGATCATGGTGGTTCAGGAGGAGACCTACCGCCCGATCATGGTCGGCCTGCAATACTTCTTCCAGCTCAACACCGCCTGGGGCGAGGTGATGGCCTACCTCACCGTGATCACCGTGCCGGTGCTGCTGTTCTATCTGCGCCTGCAAAAGGCCTTCATCGCCTCGATCGCCAGCACGGGGATTAAGGGGTAGAGCGCGATCGGTTTAGGCCGGACTTCCGAAGCGGTTGCAGCCACATGGTTGGTGACGGCGCGCTTCTGCGTGCCGATAAACGGGGACTCTATCAAACGGATCGGGGAAGCTGGCCGGGACGACAGGATTACATGCCGAGGTGGAAAAGCTTCCCTTTAGGAATACCGTCCTAGTCCTGCGCCAGATCGAGTTGCCGGCGGACGTCCTGGAACGTCTCCTCAAGCGCCTCTGCCGGAGTCCCGGCCCGGACGTCCAGCCCGTAAATGCAGCCTTCCGGAAACCGCCATCTTGAATTCACGCAAAAACGGCAAGAGCCGGCGCTGCGCGCAAGACGCGAGCGCTCGGAATCCCAGCTCAGATTGCCCAGCGCTGTTTCCTGCATCAGGGCATCGGCAATCAGCTGACTTGCCTCGTAGGAATGGACGATCAACTGCGAAATGGCCTGCGGATGGCGTCGGCCCCAGTCACCGAGGTCGCGAATGTCGACGGCCATGAACCCATCGCGGTTCGGCCCCTGGATGCGCTCCATCTCGTCCAACTCCGTCAGCGCTTCAGGGTGCGCGTTCGCGAAAGTCTGCCACGCGTCGTCCCCAAAACTCGACTGCGGAATGAAGTTGTCGTCATAAGAGAAGTGGGGACTAACCACGACGCGCGCGCAGCCGGAATGGCGGATCCATGGCGCCGGATTCGATCGTCAGGTAGTACGGCCGGCGGCATGTTTCGGCCAACAGCCCATAGGTTTCGCCGATTTCAGGCAGTTCGGGCTGAATCGCCCCGCCGAAAACATCTGCGAACATCTGAAAGGCACTTCGACCGGAGAACACGATCATTCGCGGGTTGGTCTGGAGCAGTTGTTTTAGGGCCCAGGCATGATTGCGCACGCAGTTGCCCACGACCTCGTCCTTATCGATGTCATAGGCCGAGCCCCAGCCCGGCGACGCGCAGCCGACCATGTCCAGCTGGCAGACATCCTCACCCAGTCGAAGATCCGGATCATGTCCCTCGGCACGGAGAAATCCTGACAGTCTCTCCAGGATCGGCACAAAGCGCTGATAGTATCCAACCCGGTTCTTGAGGATCGTTCCTTCCGGACCGTTCGGAATATCGATGATTCCTGCGATGACATCACCGGCGGCGAACTGCGCCGGCCCTTCAAGGCCGTCATTGCCGACCGGATCAAACAGAATGACCAGGTGGTTCTCGACATCCCAGTTGCGCGCGATTTCTTTGGTACCCAAGTCCGGATCGTCATAGGCGATCGTCAGCGTGACTTCGCGGTCAGTCATCGGGCGCCGGGCGCCGACCAGGCGGCCGCTCGCCTCGGCAAGAACCGCGCCATCGGTCTTCAAATGCCGCGCGATCACATCCAGCGGCAGGCTTTCCTGGTGCACGGTCCGATATCGGTAGTAGTACGCGGACCGTCGGAGATCGGAAAAAAGCGGATAGGCCCAGGACGCCCCCGCGGTTCCGGGCCGGAATCCCGTCAAGTTCGGGTTGATCCCGATGGTCATGATCGGCGCCTTCCGACAACCGTGCAGGACCTGCGGCAGGATCATGGATTGACCGGCGAGCTGGCCTGAAAACGCATTGGCGGCGTCGCCGTTCCCAGCGGTCAAGAAACGTCCGGGGAAGTCCTCCTCGAAGTCGAACGCGGGATATGGACCATACGGGTTGTCGCGCCAGAACCAGCCGCAGCTCCGGCAGGCGATGACGTCCTCCAGCAAACTCACCTCCCAAGGAGGAACCTCGGACTCGCGAGACACCTGGAGATCATCAGACATAGCACCCTCTGCCAGACACCATCCTGATTGAAAGCGGCCAGTGACAGCAGGCTCTACCTGGCCGCGTGACTGCCGGTTGGCCGAACACCACGACAGGTTGCCCGTGCTTGCCCTAATATGCAAGAATAACGATCAAGAAACACGGAGCGCGCTAGTTCCGGACACAGGGGAGGGGTGATGCGCCTGCTAGGTGAAGACCTCGTTCGCGTTTACGGTCGCCGCTACGATACGTGGACCAAGCAGTATAAAGACAACAAGGTCGTCTCGACCCTTTACTGGGGAGACGAAGTTTCGTTGGTGAAAGAGGCCGAAGCCGACGACCCGTCTGTCGGCCGGGTGCGCGTGCGGTATTATGTTCCTGGTCTTGGCAAGGACTTGGTCGGCGAAATCAGGAAGAAGTCTGCGGGCCGACGGAACGGCAAAAAGACATACCGTCCCATCCGCTGGCTGGAGGAACGCGATCCGGGCGTTCTGAAGGTCACATTCGTCGATGTCCAACAAGGCGATGCCACGCTGGTGCAGACGCCGTCGGGAAAAGTCCTGCTGATCGACGGCGGCGAGGGCAAGTTCATCGCACGTTTGCTGGCCGCCTTGTTTCCCGGCAGCACCGAGGCCAATCCGTTCGTCATCGACGCTCTGGTGATCACACATGGCGATGCTGATCACTTTTCCGGGCTGAACGAGCTTGCAAAGGCGGCGCAGCATCGCACCTCGCGCAAGCGCATCCATGCACGCGTCGCCCGGTATTTCCACAACGGCATCGTCAAGGCGGGCGGAGAGGTCTTGCGCGACGGACAGATGAAAAGCCGGCGCGAGAAGGAAAAGCTAGGCGACTTCCACGAGGACGGTGACCACGTCTATGTCACGTCCGTCTTCACTGATCCGCGCAAAGCCCCATCTCCGAACGGACCGTTCCAGCGTTGGTTCAAGTCGATGGAGACGCTGCTCGATACTGAAGGGTTAGGTCCGGCCGACAAGATGCCGGGTGAAAGGCTGCCGCGGATCGAGCGGATGGAGTTTGGCAACGGCAACCAGCTTGCGATCCTCGGCAAGAACGACAGCCATCTCGCCTTCGACGTTCTCGGTCCCCTCGTCGATCGGGTGAACGAAAAGCCGGCGCTGGAGATGCTGGAAGGCGAGAACGGCGGGCTCAGCGCGGGGCATACGATCAACGGCCATTCAATCGTCTTGAAAATGCGGTACGGCAACGTGAACTTTATGCTGGGCGGCGATCTCAACACCCCCGCCGCGGAGCGTCTGCTGCACCACCTCGCCGAGCACGGAGGACCCAGCCTGCGCTCGGAGATCCTCAAGGTGCCGCACCATGGCTCGCACGAGTTCGCGCCGGAGTTCCTCGACAAGGTTGCGCCGGTGGTCTCCGTCGTCTCCTCGGGAGACGAAAACGTCATGAAAGAATACGTCCATCCGCGCGCGAACCTGATGGCGGCGTTGGGTCGATATTCTCGGGGACCCCTCCCGCTTGTGTTCAGCACCGAGCTTGCCGCCTTTTTCGCCTATCGCGGCCCGGTTCAGCCCGAAAAGCACAAGCCTGACGGCTCCGAGCTGGCGAAAAAGAAACAGCGCGGAAAAATCCATGCTTTCCAGCGTTTGGTGTTCGGCGCAGTGCGGGTTCGAACGAACGGCGCACGCGTGCTTTGCGCCGTGGAATCCGCAAACGACGGCATCAAAGAAGCCTACGCATTTACCGTATCTGAAGCCGGTGACATCGAGATGGACAACGTCTCCACGCTGTAGGAGGACCCCATGGCACGCCTGCAAGACCGTCTGTACGACGAAATCGGAAACTGGTTCGAGCGTCTCCCCGCATCCTGGCAGGAGCATTTCGAGGACGTGACGCTGGACTTCGATGCCGTCGACGAGGATGCCGAGTTGGACGACGACGAGCGGATCTGGCCGCTCGAGACGAACGCCGGCGGACCGGACGGCTGCCATCTGTTCAAGGCCTTTTACGACCTGGCAACTTCCGAGATTCGCGTCATCATCTTCGGCAACGATCCCTACACCAAACTGAATCAGGCGACGGGGCGCTCGTTCGAACAAGGCAATCTTGGCAACTGGAACCACGACCTGCCAATCCCGGGCCGTGTCTCGCCCAGCCTGAAAAGCCTGATCTGTGCCGCTGTCGGAACGAACCCCGCCTCGGCCGGCTACCAGTTGACCGATACCCGGCAGATGATCGAACCCGACAAAGTCAAGGGCCGTCGACAGCCGACCTGGTTCAGTCACGTCGAACTTGCGCGAGCCCTAAGCGACGGGGCGGTGAAACCGCCATCGCCATCGGCCATCTTCAACCACTGGGCCAAGCAGGGCGTTTTGTGGCTGAACCGGACGTTGACCTACAGCAAGTGGGACGAGGAACACCGGGCGTCGCATCAGGCGCTGTGGGCGCCGTTCACGGATCAGGCGATTCGCACGATCGTGGGAGAGGCCGAAAACCGGCCGCTCATCTTCGTCATGTGGGGCAGCTCGGCCGATGACCTGGAGCCGGAGATCGCCGCGCTGGGACGACAGCTCGGCGTGCCCGGCAAGAACATCCGTGCCGCCGTCACCGGGCATCCGCAATGGCCGGAAGGCTATTTCCGGGTCGGCAACCCGCTGACCCAGATCAACCATCTGATCGGGGGCGACGGCCCCTCGATCGCCTGGACATAAGGTTCGTCGGCCACCGAAGCGAGGCACCGAGAAATGCTAAAGGGCGCGGAATCATCTCTCTTGCTGCGAGGCAACGTGGTTCTGCCGGACGGTGTTGCGCGCGACCGCTACATCCTGGTTCGGGACGGCCGAATCGCGGAGATCGGTCGCCGCAGGCCGCCCCTCAGCGACGACGTACCCTTCATCGAAACGGCGCGCGAGGACTGGATCCTGCCCGGCTTGCTCGACCTTCATACCCACAGCGCCTACAACTTCCTGCCCCTGTGGCGCTCCCCCAATGCGCCTTTCGCCAACCGCTTCGAATGGCGCGGCGATGCCGGATATCGGGCCGACGTGAGCGGTGTATACAAAGGAATCCGCAAGGGCGATACCAAGAAGGTCATCGGCGTTTTCGGCGAACTGCAGGCGGTCGCAGGCGGTACGGTCGTGCTCCAGGAGAGTTATGACCTGGACCGCGAGACGGTCGGCGACAATCTCCTGTTGTGCCGGGACACGGCATCGGCCCGCGACCTGGAATTGCCGGCCGGCAAACGGATCCTTTCCGTCGTCAACTTCTTTCGCCCAGACCGCAAGACCGGCCTACCACAGCCGGTCGAAAAGAAGCTGAGCCAGTACGCGAACCTTCGCAAGCAGAGTAAACTGGTCGCGACGCTAGTCCACCTGGCCGAGGGCCGTTCGGGGTTCGGTTCCAACCGCGGCGTCGATCCCTATACCCGCCAAGAGTTCGAAACTCTGATGGCGCATCCTGCAATGGCCGACGCCGGTGCCGTGCGGTCGACGCCGCTTTCGCTGATTCACGGATGCGGCATCGATCCCGGCGACAAGGCGCATATCCGTTTCCTTCGCGAGCGCAACATCTCCGTGATCTGGTCGCCCGTTTCCAACCTGCTGCTTTACGGCGACACGATCGATGTCGAATCGCTGCTGGATGCGGGGATCAACGTGGCCCTTGGATCGGACTGGTCGCCCAGCGGGTCCAAGCATGTCTGGGATGAGGCCAAGTTTGCGCGTTTCTATTTCGACGCGATCGGGTCGCCGGTGCCGGACGAGCTGATCTTCCAAATGGTAACAACCAATGCCGGACGGTGCCTGGGCGTACCGCACCTGGGCCGCATCGCCGTCGGTGCCCTGGCCGATTTCTTCATTATTCGCAGCCCCGTTCAGTCGGACAACCCGTTGGAGGTGTTTCTCGCCACGACCGACAGAGACGTGCGCGCCACCATCATCGGCGGCCGCCCGATTTACGGTGACAAGGTCCTCCTGTCGCAATACAGCACGGATCTGCAGCGTCTCCCCCGCGTCGAGGGGTCGGCGGTCAAAAACAAGGCCGTGCACCTGCCGCAGGGCATTGGCGTCGATGTCGATTCGGATATACATGCCTTCGAAACAGCGATGAAGGCGCTGGATCCGCCGGTCAAACGTTCGAACCTTCTTGCCAGTTCGGACAAGCCTTACCGGCAGAGCTTGCAGATGCTCCGCGCACGCGTGGAGCGGTTCGGGTGGAATGTGCGCGAGTGGCGTCACAAGGGCCCCGGCAAGACGCCCGGCCGGGTTCCGGTGTCTCCGGACTCGGTGCGGGTCTGGCGCGGTTTTCGACACAAGTCGCTGGCACAAGAGCGATTCGTGAAACAGATCGGCGGCGTCTTCATCCCCGCGGCGGTTCAGCTGCAAGGCGCGTTGGGCCTGACGGCCTACCTGCCCGGGATCGTACCCCAGGACAAGCCTGAGGCCGTGCCCGACGAAGCCGCGCTGGTGTTTTTCAAAAGCCAGGCTGTCTACAAGCACATGTTCAAGACGGTGGCGGGACGCACCTTCGGCCTCATGCATCAGCCGGTGTTCGACATGACGCGATCCCGGAGCGGGTGGCCGGTCAGAATGGGAAAGAGCCTGACCGCAGGCAAACCCTGCTATCTGTTGGACGCAGAGGCCGGCTGGCACGGTGGTCTGGCGCGCGCTGTCGTGGTCTCACGGGACGAGGGGCAAACGACGGAAGCCTTCCTGAAGGTGATTCACGCCGCGGTCCGTCCGCTGGCGAAACACCCTCCGGATGGACTGGACGCGGTCATACTGGCACCAGAGGAAAGTTACGTCATCTACTGGGAGCATTGGCAGGATCCGCGTTTCGCGGGCGAGACGCCCGCGGTCGACCTCACCGCTCACGGCACAATCGTCATGATGGCGGACGCGAATCCGACGAAGGTCGAGCCGAGCCTGTACAAGCCAACCGAAGGTCCGGAGCTGGCCGAAGGCGATCTTCTCAGCCTGCGGTTCGTGAGACGGGCCTTGCTGCCATGGTGACGGCACGCCGCGAAACAAGAGGAGTGAACGCAGGATGACATCGGATGTGAAGGTCTATGCGATCGGCGGCGAAAGCCATGCCTCGCCAAGCGACACGATGCCGGCCTACTGGGGTGCCCTTGGCGCCGGCGCGGACGGCATTACTCTGGGGGTCCAGCTGACGTCCGATAACGTACCGGTCTGTCTCAGTAATGTGAGCCTTTCGGAGACGACCGGAAAAAACAAGGCGGTATCCCAGGTCAAGACCGCGGATCTGGCCAAGATGGATGCGGGAAACGCCTTTCAGTCGACGTTGCTTGATGCCAACAACAAGCCCAAAGGGCATGGCGCCGATACGCCTTGGGACGGCAAGACGCAGATGCCGTTGTTTCACCCGACGCTTTATGAGTTTCTTTTGCAGTTTTCAAGGCGGACGACCGTGATCCTCCACCTCATGCCGGCAGGTGCCTCTGCGACGAAACTGGTCGCTGCGGCAGTGGCGGAACTCAACAGGTTCGGTCTTCTCGACGCGGCCGCGATCGCCGGGAACGAGGCAGTTGTCAAGGCAGCGAAGACCGCATCGGCGCAAACGCGCCGCGTCCTTATTGCGAAACAAGGTGAAAGCGGCGCCGACGCTCAGACGCGAGCGCGCAAACTGGACTGCGCAGCGATCATGGTCGATGCGGAATCCCTGGGCAAGACGAAAGACACGCCGCAGGTCATCGTCACCTCGGGGAAAAGTCCCTTCGCCCTGAGTCCGGCACAATGGAAGAAGGCCCGCAAAGCGGCGGGCGTCGTCGCCATTGCCGGGCGAGCGGTGCGCGCAAGCTGCACGCTGCTTCGTCAGCCAAGCCTGATTGTCGAGGACAAGTTCTCGGGCAAGCGTATCAACCGCCGAAACTGGACCTGCGGCTATTCCAAGGCCAATCAGGACACGGTGATATTCCAGGACAAAGGCCTGCATATCGAGATCCGAGGGGGCGGCCAGTATTCCGGTGCGGCCGCCTTGACGTCCTATCCGATCGTGGGCGATTTCGACGCGCAGGTCGATTTCCGCGTCGACAGCCCGCACCAGGGCACCACCTTCGAACTTGCGGCAATCCAGGTCGATCCCGGTTATCATCATATGAACAACGACGACCTGAACCGGCGCAGCGTGAACCTGACGTTCGATGTCCACGGTGCGCCGCCTTATGCGTCAAGTGAACGCGACGAGGACGACGGTTTCCGAATTGGCTGGAACAACGGCCCCGCCGTCACGGAATTCGTCAACCACAATGCGCAGTCGTCGAACATCTATAACAAATACAGCCGCGACGTTGGTTATGCCGGCGCAGACAGTCCGCAGGTGCGCTGCGCCTCGTTCGCAGCGGCAGCGTTTTCAACGCCTACTACACGGATTCACGGAATGACGAGTGGGTGCTGTCCGGCGTCGCCAACGTTCCAACCCTGTGTCGCGAGGTCTTTCTCAGGCTTGGAGCCAAGCACTGGCCGAAACGGGGCCGGACGCCGCCACCGAACGGTATCCATTTCCGCAACTTCCGGCTCTATCTGATCTGACCCCCGGAACGGACAAGGAGTGCACCAACATGTCGAATAGCAGGATTTCTCAAGGCCCGTGGACGCGGGTTCGCCCGCTCCAGCGCGACGAATTGGACGTTCGGACCCACGCCGCCATGACGGAAGGCGAACTGACCTGGGGGAGTTTCCCGAACAACCTCTGCCGGGTCATGGCCTACTGTCCCAGACTTATCGAGACCGAGATTGAGTACTGCAACACCTTCATCTTCGATCCGGCCGAAATGCGGCATCGTTCCGAGTTCGACGAACCGGGGCGCCGCGACGATCGGGATCACGTTGTTCCCGAACACTATCAAGTGGCAGGCTTCCTCGACCGCTTTCTCAAGGAGCTGGTGATCTCCAAGACGTCGCTTATCAACCGGTCGCGATATTCGGTCACCCATCATGCCTTCCTCGGTTACGTGCTTTACGCGACGGCCGGCAGGGCGGACGAGGCGCACGCGAAGTACCTGCACCTGCACGAGCACGACAAACACCCCAACGTCTATACCGAACGCGAGCTGGCCGTTCTGGATTACACCGACAAGGTGGTCCGCGACGCTCATTTGGTGAGCGACAACGAGTTCGCCGGCCTGCGCCAGGCGCTTGCCACAAGCAACACCGACGTCGACGGTTGGGACGAAATGCCTGCCGACGAAAAGGACCGCCATGTGGATGCGCAGATCGTCGAACTGACCTGGCTGATAGGTCACTTCTGTCTGCTCAATCGTTGGTTCACGGTGCTGCAGGTTCCCGACGAGGGACCGGAAGACGAGGTGGATTTCAGCGCGGTCTACGCGGCGGTCGTGCCCCAGGATATCCGAGATCGGAACGAGGCGATCCTGAACGGAGACTTCTGAACCCTCGGTAAAGCCTTGTGACGCGGTGACGACGACAGCACGGCAAGGAGGAAGGCTGGTGATGCGAAACGACCACTATGCGCTGGGCGCCGGGCGCGTGCTCGACTATCTGGCCGACGAGTTCGACGAGGACGGCGTCTCACGCAGCGATCCCGACAATGTCCAGTTCTATTACAAGATGCCGGCCGTGTTCGCATACGGCGACCGGCGCAAGTTGGCTCTGAAGACGCTTGAGCAGTTCGAACACCGGTTCGTCAAGGACGGCGGGCTGGCTTTGGACAACGACCCGATAGCCCGGCCGTGGTCCGCATATCTCGCCGGCTGGGCGGCCTGGGGTGCGGCGATGCTTGGTCGGTTTGACACCGCGCGACGGATCACGGCCGGCGTCGGTGATTCTCAGGACGATCGCTGGGGCGGGCTGTGGCACGACGAGGGCGGGACCCGCGTGATGGATACCGAGCGAAGTTCGGCGGCGGCCATGGGGCTGTTGTGGTCGGGCGATGTCGAACGCACCCGCCGCATCTGCGCGTTTCTCGACAGAGCGTTGGCGGCCCGTCCCCGCGACGACCTGTTCTACGCCTACTTCGATGCCGAGATGCGCCCGCACGCCAACGAGAAGGACCGCAATACCTACTTCGACCGCAAAGACGCGCACGCGCGTCCGGCGCTGTTCGCAACGCCGATCGCAAGCCTGGTATGGTTCGGGCGGATGACCGGTGATACCGGCGCCTTTGACACTGCCGCCAAATACATGGACTTCATCCTGGCGCACGAGGACGCCGCCCGGCTTCCGTTGGCGACAAAGACGGGCTGGGGCGCGTTGATGCTGTCCCAACATGTTGCGGACGGCCGCCTGGGTGATTTCGCCCGTCGCTCGGGCGACAACCTGATGGACAGACTACGGGAAGACGGATCCATCGACTTCGACGCCGTGGTCGACGTTCCCAAGCCGGTCGCGAAGGTTTGGCTGATGGGCTGGTGCTCCGATGTCGCGCTCACCCTGATGGCTCTTGGCCACGGAAGCGCGTGACGCGAACACGCCAGGCTCCCCACGGCTCAGCGCATTCACACGCCGCGGCGGCCCGATCGCACGGCGCCCCAGGCCAAATGCGTGAGGCGCGATGGTACAGAATGCAAACCATTGGGCGATACCGGCGACACGCTGCTTTCGATGCAGCCGTTGCGTTTGCGCCAAGACCGCGATCTTCGGGTCACAGGCGGTCTTCAAAGACCAGCCGAAACCCCTGATGGGCCGTGGTCGAATCCGGCGTGTTCACGGTTCGCGCCGCGATGCGATAGCAGAAGCAATAGCCGATGGCGGATCTCAGTTGTGCCAAGCTGCAGCAGGCGCCCCTCAGAGACGTCGACCTGCTGCGGCGAACCTCAGTGACACCAATCTTAAGGGGGCGATCCTCGAAGGGGCCGACCCGCGAGAGGCGAACCTCGAAGGCGCCGACCTGCAAAGGCTACAGAGCGGGAACTGAGCAATGTCCGAACCGGAACCGCGCAGCGCCCTTGGTGAGGTCGCAAGCATCGGCGGCGGCGAGGCGAGGTTGAATCTCAACACCGGCCGGGGCACGGTGATGGCCTCTCTCTGCGTCATCACCGTGCCGGTGCTGAGTTTCTGTCTGCGCCTGCAAGAGCCCTTCATCGCCTCGATCGCGCGCGGGAATCAATGGGTCGGCAGGCGGCTTTGCTCAACCTTTTGGCGTTTCCGCGTCATGCCGGCTCAAACAGAAACCACGCGTACAACTCCCTGAGATCCGCTTGTGCGGTTTGCGTCAGAACGCGCCACAACCCGGATCGTCCGTTTCTTTCATAAAGTTGGGTAGCCCGGCTTTCTTTGAAGGCGTCTTTAACGGGGGCAGGAAGAATTTGGAGTCGCAAATATGCGCAACATCTGTTAGGATGCAATCTTAGATTGGAAAACAGGGGATGAGCAATGCGTACATTCGTAAAACGGGGCATTGCACTGCGGACGTCGGTTCGCAACAGTGATGCCAGTTCCAATCAGCAAAAGCTGAAAGCGTTGTACGTCAAAGGTCGCGACCGCACCCTGCTGGCCGCGGGCGGATGCACGACGACGCTGGGATGCACCTGCAGCACCTGCTGCTAAGAGTACCTGCCACCTACAGTACCAGCCGTTAAGAGCACCTGCGCTTAACCGACTCACGTCATTGCGGTTGACGGTTTCTTGAAGAATTCGCCATGGCTGCATGAGCCGTGCGCGGGAAGGGAGGAGTCATGCCTTGTCAATTGATCATGTGCAGCATTCCGGTTGACGACAACGATATCGACGCGGCGAAAACGTTCTACAGCGCGCTCGTTGGTATGGACATGGCGCGCACGCCTGTCCCGCAGCCCGCGTATCACATCTGGGCAGCGAACGCGATCAAGCTGAAGGTTCACACGCCGTGGTACCCGGCTGAAAAAACCATTCTGTATTACATGACCGACGACCTGAAAAAGACCCTCGCGGATCTCCAGAAAGTGGGGGGCAAGGTTGTCAATCGCCCGCAAGACATGGAAATGCCCGACGAGGTCGTCGAACTCACGCAAGAACACTATGCAGAGGTCTCGGGGACGCCGAGAAACGACATCGGCAGTGTCCCGGCAACCTGGGCGATGGTCGAGGATCCGGGCGGAAATCATCTCGCCATTCTTGAACTGCCCGGTTGGGCTGCCAAGGAATATAACGGCGGCCAGCTTACGGCATTCCACTACAAGGAACAGACGTCCTCCGTGGCCAAGGGAGCTCAATACGCGCTGGCGACCGAGGGGCGTACGGCACGCGCCGGCGGATAACGCGCCGGACGGGTCCGGTCACGCGGGTTCGGTGTGGTTCCGTTCATCTCGGGCGGTACGCGTGTTGGTGTGCGTTGCGCAACCCGCACGGATTCTGACCTGACACCTTGCAGGATGCGTCAATGAACCTCCGCGCTCAAATTGTCGGTGCCGCCGTTGCGGACAACTCCGTCAAGGAGCTGAGCCCGCACACCGCTAACACCGGCTTGCGGACCACGGGTTTGCGCCACCGCACCCTGGACGTTTCCGCGCAGGACCGGTTGGCCGAGGTGTTCCTGCTGAATACCCGGCTTCGTCGCGACGACGTTGATACGAACCTGTCGATTGCCGACTACTTCACCGATGAAGCGATGGTGATGCTGTCGCTGAACGGGGAACGGTCGCAATCGGCGGGTTCGATTCCGCTTCCCAAACCCGCGCCGCTCAGGAAGAAGCTGGACGACGCCCTGCGCGAGCGGCGCAGCGTTCGTCGGTTCACGGGCGCGGGGATCGAACTGGAAATGCTCGCGGCGCTGCTGGCGTCGGCGGGCGGGATCACGGGATCGACAAAGGCCCAATTGTCCGACGGCTCCTTCCGGGAAATCCTGTTCCGTGCCGCACCCAGTGGCGGTGGATTGTATCCCGTCGAATTCTATGTCGCCGCCCCTCGGGTGAAGGGACTCGATGCCGGGTCCGTCTATCGTTATGCGCCCCGGCATCGGTCCCTGGTCGAGATGTTCAACGACCGAAAGCGTGTCGACGATCTGTTCGGCGCCTTCGCCGTCGATGAAAACCTGATCAACGTCTCTCAGTGTGCCGCTGTGATCTACCTGGTCGCCACGCCCTGGCGCAGCATGCGGAAGTACGGGCCGCGCGGGATGCGCTTTGTCTTCATGGAGGCCGGCTACGCCAGCCAGAATGTCCATCTTGCCGCCACCGCGCTTGGCTGCGGCAGCACGGACTGCGGCGCCGTGTACGACGACGTTCATTCGGCGCTGGGGCTTGACGGCCAGTTTCAGGCACTCGTCCACACGATCGTCATCGGCATGCAGGCGGTCTAGGCAAGAAGAGGAGAAAGACGATCTCGAACAAAGCCGTGAGGATCCGGCGCCCGTTCACGATCATCGCGCACGGACCGGATGAGATAGAGTTCCGATTCGGTGTCTGGAACCCTGTTTCCATGATCGTCAACGACGATGCGGCAACCGGGTCGTTGTGGCCACTGGTGAAGGGGCTCGACGGAACCAGAACCATCGCCGAGTTGGCCGCCCAGGAAGGCGTGCGGGTGGAAGAGGTGGAGGATCTGGTCGACCATCTGCGTGAGATCGACGTTGTCGAGGACGCGGCGGTCTCCGCCCTGGATCACTATGTCGACTTTCATGTTCCCACCTTGCGCACCTTGCCCAGGGAGCGGCCGGACCGGTTGGTGATCCTGGCCGACCCGGGTGCGGCGCAGTCCGTGCGCGACAGCCTCGCGTCGAGCATGCCGGATCTGGAGATAACGACGATCACCGGCGACCAGGCGCCGCTCCGACGGCGGTTGAACGACGCGAACGACCAGTGGATCTTCGACAGCCTGCTGTTCGAGGAGGTCGTTTCGGAATTCGACGATTGGACATCGAGCCTGGTTCTTTATCTGGATACAAATGCGAGTCCCGTTGCCCGCCGAAACCTCAATCGCATCGCGTTGTCTTCGGGCTTCCCCTGGATCTCGGCCGTCGTTGACGGCCCGTTCCTGCTGGTCGGCCCTCTCTTCGCACCGGGCGAAACGCCGTGTTTCGAGTGTCTGGAGCAGCGGGTCCTCATGAACATGTCGGACCCTGCCGGGTATCTCAGCTACAAGAACGCGATGGTGGAAGGCAGGAACCTGGCTGCCGCGTGGCGGCCGGAGCCCGTCATGAGCAACCTGCTGGCGGCCCACGCGGCAATGGAGGTTCTCAACTTCTTGGCGACCGGATCCTCGTTCGTGAGAGGACTAATGCTGTCGATCTACCTGCCGACGATGGAGTTCGTCTTTCACGATGTCCTGCAAATCCCGCAGTGCCCTGCCTGCGGTTCCGTTTCAGTTCGCGACGAAACGGAACCCTACTTCGATGTGAAGAGGATTCTGGACACCGGCGAGCTGGACTATGGCGACGCCGGCGGTTCGGAGCCACAACCTGTCGGGGTCGCGGAAGAACCGGAGCCGGTCGGCGCAGCGACCAGTCCCGTCGACCTGGTTCGACGAATTCGGAAAGGCTCGTTACAGACTGACATCCGGCGAGAGCGCGCTGCGACTGACCGTCCGCGCAAACCGCGGGCACCTCCGCTACGGCACGGCGCGCCTGCTTGACCGCATGTTCAGTCCCATGTGCGGACTGGACCAGTCGATTTCATTCATCCTGCGCGGAAGCAACGAGCCGCGGTTCATTTCGTCCGGCTGTCATCCCACCGGCATGCACATGATCCAGAACCCGGAGATCGAGACCGCGCCCAATCCGCTGAATTACCACATCGGTGGTTCGGGTTTCTTTCTCGATGAAGCCGTCATTCGTGCGTTGGGCGAAACGGCCGAGCGGTATGCCCAGATCGTTTCCGAGGCCGCGGGTAAGAATTCCGTCGTCTTTGGTACGCGCGAATCGCTTCCCCTTGGCGATCACGCCGTCATCGACGAGACGGCACGGCGGTTCCTGACCGATAAGCAGCTGCGTCTGCCCGACTGTCCCTTCGAGCCGTCCGGCCCCGACAGCCCGTTCGGCTGGATTTGTGCCGAATCGCTGGTTGACGGGACCCCGACATGGGTGCCCACCCAGCTCTTTCTCGTCGGGTACAGGGTCAAGACCAAACGGGAAGAGCCGCGCATTTGGTCCGCGGTTACGACGGGAACGGCGGTCCACACCGATCTCTGGGCGGCGACGAAATCCGCCTTGCTGGAACTGGTTCAGATCGACGCGGCAATGGGGCATTGGTATTGCGACAATACCGCGCCGTGCCTGACGCGAACGGCGCGGACCGCGGTCGTCATGCGGCTTGTCGACAGGATACTCGGCGGTTCCTCGGCCTCGGCCCGATTCCACGTCTTGCCCTCCGCCGGCTTGCCGGGTTTCTACATCGCATGCGTCCTCACCAGCGACGACGGCTCACCCGCCCTCGGCGTGGGTCTTGGCGCCGATACGCGACTGCCCGGCGCCATTTACAAATCCCTGCTGGAGGGCATCGCCGTCCTTCAGCTCGCGAAAGTCATCCGGCTTTACACGCCCGAAGACCCGGACGAGACGGACGGCGGCGCCTATTCCGACTTGAACAGCAATGTCCTGCACTATGCCACCGACCCCGCGGCCATGCGCCACCTGGACAGCAAGTTTCCCGTCGACGAGACGGTCGACCCGGAGGAACTGCCGGCAGACCTGAACCGCGGTCCGTAGCAGATCTCGCGGCAATTCATCACGGCATTTCGCGAGATGGAGATGGACCTTCTCCATCTCGATATCACTCCTCCGGATATCGCTTCGCTTGGCCTGGTGGCTCAACGCGTCTGGTCGCCGCACCTGCTTGGACTGTGCCTGCCAAGCTGGCCGCAGCAAGCCCATCCGCGTTTTTCCGCCTACGGCGGCGCCGCAGGCACCACTCCGCATCCCCACCCCTAGATCGGACTTGACCCTAGACGGCACCCTGCTCGACGACACGATCCTTGCCCTTTGGGGCGCGGGCAGTCTCTTGATCGCCATGCACATCATGCGGATTCCGGTGCTGGGCGGTCTTTTGAGCGAGCGCGCATGGTATGCGCTCGTCTTGGCTGTGGTGGTTGTCGCCGCGATCGCCGGCGCCGGCGTTTCACCGTGGCCGGTACGGCTGGACTGGATGTCGATCGGGGTTCTGGCGGCAGCGCCCGCCGCCGGCTTCGTGGCCTACCGTATCGACCAGCGAATCGTGCGCCGGCTGAGCGGGCCGGCACGCATGATCGGACGCGAACCGAGCGCGCTTCCTCTCTTGATGGCAATCGCCGTTCTGGAGGAGCTCGTATATCGCGGATTGTTGCTGGACTTCTGCTTCCGCCTGCCGGGCTTCGGCTGGCAGGTCACGGGAGTTGCCGGCATGACCATCTGGTTCGCACTGGTCCATGTCTGGTATGGCTGGGTTCACGTTGCGGCAAAGGCGCCCTTGAGTATTGTCGCGACGGCACTCGCGCTTTTGGGCGGCGGACCGGCGGCTGCGGTGCTCGCCCATGTCATGTTCAACTACCAGATCTGCCGTCGCGGCTCGTCGCTTGGTGCCGTGTCATGACGGTTTCCGGCGCGCTGCTGCCCGTGCTCGCCGCCGTCCTGATCTGCGGCTACTATCTCGGGGGCGTCCGGATATGGCGGCCGTGGATCGATGCCTTGGCGCGGCTTACGGCGGCGCTGTCCACCGTGACCTACGCCGACTGGCTGTCTTTTTGCCGTCTGTTGGCGGCGGTTGTTCTTCAGGCTGCTTTTTTCGCTCTCCTGCTGGCGTTGCTGCCCGTCGACCTGGGGTCCTTGTTTCCGGGCGTGCCGCCGGCGCCGGATCTGATCAGGAGCATCCTTCTCGGCATCGGGCTTCTCGGCGTTGGCGCGACGATGTGCCAAACGATCCTTCAGGCAGCCATGCATCTCGTGCCGCACCCGGAGTTCTCGCGATCGGACGATTGGTCGATGCTGACGCAGAGCGGCTGGATGGCCGAGTTCAGGCGCACAAGCCGCGCGCTTGGCAAGCCCGCCTGCTTTGTACTGTCGGCTGCCTATATCGCGGTCGAGGAGACCATTTTCCGCGGCGTGGTTCTCCAATCCGCCAGCGGCTACGGGCCGACCGCCGCCGTGGCTCTGTCGGTGGCGCTGTTTCTGGTGGCGCAGTGCACCGTGACGGTCAACTGGAGGGCGGCGATCTTTCCGCTCACGGGTGCAGGGGTCCTCGGTCTCGTTCACGGAGTCCTGGCCGTAAACGGTGTCCCTCTGGCGCTGCTGATCGTCTCCCACATCGTCATGTTCGCGATCCCCATGCTGGTCGACTACGGTCGTTCTCCGTGAGACCTGGTTCTGGATCGCTTGACCTTGGCGTGGGAGTCCGAAGGGGATTCACTTCTTACGTTTGCTCGCGACGACGCCTACACGCCGCTTCTGTAGATCATGGCGTCATTTATCGCGGCGATGATGTTATCGATCCACTGCTTGTCCCGAGATGAGATGATTTGCTGCTCGGATCCGGCGCTTTGCAGATGGACATGGTAATTCCGGTAGGTCTTCTGGGGATCGAGCCTCAGCGAAGCCAAAAAGGAGGCGAACACGCCCAGCAAAACAAACATCAGCCATCCCACGATGTTCGTCACCAGTCTTCCCACGTACTCGCCGGTCGCGGCATTGAGGAGACTCGCGGCGACCTCATGCACCTCGCCGCCCAGATAGACTGCGATGCCAAGCCCGATCACGCCGCCGACGATAAGAAAATACTTCCGCAGACGAGCCCGTTTGTCGTCATCAGCCTCCAGATGTTCGGTGTAATTCGCCCAACATGAAGAGACGTTCGACAACTGGTAGGTATGCCCGTTTACGACAATGCGTGCGTTGGTGACTTTCACATTGCCGGATTCGAAAAACACCCTTTCATTCATCGCGTTCTCAAGAAAGCGGGCCGAATGCCATGAGAGTCACTTCGATCAGAGTGAGGCAATCGAACCGAGGACTACCACCAAATCACCTTTAGGCTTGTGACCTTTGTCACTGCATGGCCACTGTCATTCGGCCTTTGATTCCCCAAACATCATTTGTTCTGAAGACAGTCAGGACGCCACAGGGGAGACGGCCTTACCAAGAGCGTTTGCTGGCGAAGGCTTTTCCCGAGCCGGACTTGAAGTACCGCTCCAATGTCCGCGCCACAGGTCGCGTCCGCACGGCCAGATAGGAGACGAGAGCCAGCGGCAGACCTCGCTTGGTTGCGGTGACCCGACCCCGCCGGCGCGCATCCATTCTGCGTTTCAAGTCGTTTGTCGAACCGACGTAGACATCTCAATTGTTCAAACGCAGGAAGTAGACGTACCACATGGCTGCCGTGCCGCTCGTGCGATGGACGGATGAAGCCGCTTATGAACGGTGCAGGCGAGTTCGCCATACGTCTAGGACGCAGCAGAATCGGACCCGGGCCTATGAGCGCGGAAACAGCCCTCCTACGCCATCCCCCTTCGCCAAGGCTTCGGGGGACGAGGGGCCTCGGAGGGCACTCCTTCGCCTAAACGCCTTCGCGCGTCAGTCCACTTTGTGGCCTGCCCTGCGAAGCGCGTCAGTGCGAATGAGCGGCCCGAGACATAGGTGACATTTCGTACCGGACACATGGGTAACACTTTTCGCCTGTTTCAGGTGGGAGGTGTTGATGCCGCGGAAAGAGAGTTCGGTGATGGATGAACGCCTGCGTTTCGT
>Ga0209783_1000078_pt1 | contig 50031 bp, 45 predicted proteins | sample WorMetfiPIANOSA1_FD_187395 | JGI IMG/M metagenome (GOLD analysis project Ga0209783, IMG submission 187395) | Marine gutless worms symbiont microbial communities from Max Planck institute for Marine Microbiology, Germany - Olavius filocauda... | ecosystem: Host-associated > Annelida > Digestive... | reverse complement strand
CATCGACAAATCCACCTTGCCCAATTCGCTTCTCGCCCATCCATGCCTCCGTCAGATAACACCTGACAGAGAATCACGACGGCCGAGAATTCTCCAGCCGTTTCGCAGAACTCTCCCAGGGGGGAGAGAGGTTGGGGTGAGGGAGTTCGGGTCTTCAGAAATTCACCCCCGGGTATTTCAGGCTGGGTACCCACATGGCCAGCGCCGGGAAGTAGGTCACCAACAGCAGCACCACCAGCATGGCGATCCAGAACGGCCATAGGGTGCGGGCGCAGCGTTCGATCGGGACCTTGCCGATGGCGCAGCCGACGAACAGTGTCGTGCCCACCGGCGGCGTGCAAAGCCCGATCCCCAGGTTCAACATGATGATGATGCCGAAATGCACGGGATCGACGCCGATCGACTTCATCACCGGCAGCAGGATCGGCGTGCAGATCAGGATCAGCGGCGCCATGTCCATGAAGGTGCCCAGCACCAGCAGCATGACGTTCACCAGCATCAGGATGGCGTATTTGTTCTCCGACAGCGTCAACAGGAAGCTGGTCACCTTGAACGGCAGCTGCATCAGCGTCATCAGGTAGGCGAAGCCGGCCGCGAACCCGATCACGATCATCACCATCGCCACGGTCCGGATTACCTGGTGCAGCACCCGTGGCAGTTCGCGCCATTTGAGGTCGCGATAGACGAACATGGTGATCAGGAAGGCCCAGATCACGGCCGCGGCCGCGGATTCCGTTGGCGTGAAGACGCCGCCGATCACGCCGCCGACGATGATGACGACGGTCATCAGGCCCGCCAGGGCCTGCCAGGTTATCTTTAAAGCTTCCTTGATGGGGATGACCCGGCCGCGCGGATACTTCTCCCGCGTCGAAATGACGAAGGCCAGCACCATCAGGGACACACCGATCATCACCCCGGGAACGATGCCGGCCAGGAAAAGCTGGGCAATTGAGATCGTGCCGCCCGTCGCATAGGCGTAGATGATGGCGTTGTGGCTGGGCGGAATGATGATGCCTTGGGTCGACGAGGTGATGGTGACGTTGACGGAGAAGGCGTCGTCGTAGCCCTGCTTTTTCATCATCGGAATCAGGATCGACCCGATCGAAGAGGTATCGGCGATGGACGAGCCGGAGATGCCACCGAAGAACATCGAGGCCAGGATGTTCACCATGGCCAGCCCGCCGCGCATGAAGCCGACGAAGATGTTGGCGAAGGCGACCCGGCGCCACGCCATTCCGCCTTCGGCCATCAGCGCGCCGGCGAAAACGAAGAACGGGATCGCCAAAAGGGCGAAGTTGTCGACGCCGTCGGACACCTTCAGCAGGACCGCCTCCAGCGGCAGGCCAACGAAGACGGCGGTGACCAGCGTCGCTACGCCCAGCGCATAGGCGATCGGCACGCCCAGCACCAGGAAGACGAACAACGATCCGAGTAGGGCCAGGGGTCCCCAATCACCGCCCATGGCTGCCCCCTACCGCCCCAGCACCGATTCCAGCTCTTCGCGGTCCTGGTCGGTATCGTGTTCCTCGGGCGTGTAGACCCGCTGGTGCTCCACATGTTCGGCGTGAAAGAACAGGGTCTCCAGGACGAACAAAAGCGTGACGATGCCGGCGCCGGGAATGGCGGTATAGACCAGCCCCACCTTCACGTACTGGAATTCGGGATAGGACTGAAACCAGGTTGTCTGCGACAGGCTGATTCCCCAGACGATCATGAACAGGGCGAACCCGGCCAGAAGGACATGGATCACCCGGTCGACGACATCGGGCCAAGGCGGCGGCAGCAGGTTGACGAAGACCGCCAAGCGCAGATGAACGCCGGCGCGCAGGCAGGCGGCCGCACCATAGAAGGTCAGTTGGATGGCGAAGAAGATCGCCATCGGCTCAGCGAACTGGGCGCCGTAGTTGAAAACGTACCTGAGAAAGACCCCGGTGCCGATCAGGCCGGTCATCGCCACGACGGAAAAGACGCCGATGGCAATGCAGAACCAGTAGATCCAGTCCATCGCCCGGACGTAACGCGCCCCCATCGCTTCACTCCGCTGTGGTTGGGATCTCGTCGGTCTGTCTGCTTTGAAGCGAGAGGGTACAGACGCCGACGGCGCCGCCCCTCGCTTACTGCACGGCCTGCGCCCGCTTGATCAGATCGGCGTACTCGCGCCGAACTTGGCGCGCACCGGCTCAGTCGCCTCGATGAAGGGACCCTTGTCCACGTCCGTGATGACGTTGATGCCTGCAGCCTTCAGCTCCTCCAGCGCGGCCACTTCGCGTGCTGCCCACAGCTCACGCTCCTTGATCACGGCCAGCGCCGATGCCTTGCGGATCAGCTGCTGATCCAGCGGCGAAAGCGTGTCACAGACCTTCTTGGAGAAGACGAAGATCTCCGGCACCATTAGATGTTCGGTCAGGCTGTAGTGGCCGGCGATCTCGTAATGCTTCTGGGAATGGTAGGTCGGCGGGTTGTTTTCCGCGCCGTCGACCACGCCAGTCTGCATGGCGGTGTACAGTTCGTTGAACGCCACCGACAGGCCGTTGCCGCCCATGGAGTTGACCATGTCGACGAAGATCGGGTTCTGCATCACCCGGATCTTTAGGCCTTCCAGGTCGGCCAGAGTCCTGATTGGACGTTCCTTGTTGTAGAAGGAACGCGAGCCGGCATCCATATAGCCGAGCCCGATGAGGCCGCCCTTTTCCAGCTTATTCAGCAGATCCGTGCCGATCTCGCCGTCGACGACCTTGTGCATGTGATCGGTGCTGGTGAAGAAATAGGGCAGGTTGAACGCATTGAAATCCGGGACGATCGGGCCGACCACGCCGACGCTGACTCGGGTCATTTCAAGCGCGCCTACCTGAACCTGTTCCAGCGCCTCCTTCTCGCCGCCCAGCTGCATGGAGTGGAAGATCTTGATCTTCATCCGGCCACTGGTCCAGGTCTCCAACAGCTCGCCCATGTACTGGATGGCGTCCGTTGTCGGATACCCCATCGGATGCACGTCGCTGGACTTGATCTCCAGCGCCGAAGCCCCTGTGGCAGCGCCGAAGGTCATCGCTGCGGCGATGGACAGGCCGGCCAAATGCTTGCGGATCATGGTCATCGTGAATCCTCCCTGTGGACTTGATGTTTCTTGTTGTGTTTCTTGTTGTGTTTCTTGGTTTCCGAAACTCGCCATCCCTGACCGGACGGCGCGCCCTCCTTATGGAAGCGTATCCAACCGACACTTGTCATACAAGTTGTATGACCAAAACGCCGGTCCGGTCATTGCGGACAGATGGCAACGCGGCAACGGATCAATGGCGACCATATTCCTGACCCACGACGACGACAGCAGGCGCAACTATTACGGCGCGCGTGCCCTGGAAGCCCTGCGGCAACTGGGCACCGTGCGGCTCAACGAAACCGGGACGCCGCTGGCAACCGACGCGTTGATCGACGCGGCGGCAGGGTGCGAGATCATTCTCTCCGACCGCGCCACGCCGGGCGAGGCGGGCCTGTTCCGGAATGCGGCGGACCTGGTCGCCTTCCTGCGTTGTGCCGTTGACATTCGCACCGTTGACGTCGCCGCCGCATCGCAGGCAGGCGTCCTTGTGACGAACGCCTCGCCGGGATTTGCCGATGCCGTAGCGGAGCTGGTTTTCGGCATGATCCTGGACCGCGCCCGGGGCATCGGCCAAGCGGCGGCCACTTACCAGGCCGGCGGCGTTCCGGAGGCGCGCATGGGCACGCAGCTATCCGGCAGCACCCTGGGCGTGCTCGGCTACGGCGTCATCGGCCGGCGGGTCGCGCGGTTGGGCCGGGCGTTCGGCATGTCCGTGCTGGTCCACGACCCGTACAAGACCGTGGAAAAGACCGATGTGGAGCAGGTGGGTTTCGGCGACGTGATGGCCCGGTCCGATTTTGTCGTCTGCCTTGTCGTTGCAAACGAGCGAACCGAAAACATGATTGACGCCGCCGCGCTCGCCGCGATGAAACCGACGGCCCAGTTCATCAACGTCTCGCGCGGCAATCTTGTCGACGAGGCGGCGCTGGCCGAGGCGCTGGCGGCCGGACGGATCGCCGGTGCGGCAATGGATGTGGGCCGCGCCCCCGATCAGATGCCGTCGCCGAACTTGGCGCGCTTGGCGAACGTGACGGCCACGCCCCACATCGGCGGCCTGACGCCGACCGCGATCGAGGCCCAGGCAATGGAGACGGTGGAGCAGGTGAAGGCCCTGGTGTCGGGTAAGATGCCGCACAACGCGGTCAACCCGGAGGCGGCCAAGAGGTTGAAAAAGTTGCTGAAATAGCCCTTCTCCCCTGCGGCGAGAAGGTGGCCCGCAGGGCCGGATGAGGGGATTCCGGTCTCGGAGGGCGGTATCACCCTCACCCCAACCCCTCGCCCTCCAGGGAGAGGGGCCATTTACCGCGCAACCCAGTCTTCCCAGGCGGCGTTGATCCGGATGCCGTCATAGGAAAAGAACCGGATCCGCTCCGGCGTCTCTTCCGGATCGAACCCGCGCTCCAGCATCGCCACCGCCTCGGTCAGGACTGCATGGGTGATGTCGGCCAGGGGGTAGCCCGCCAGCGCCTCGTCGACGTCGTGCCAGCCCACCGCTTCCAGCTCGCCGCCGGAAACCGGGGCGCCGGTCACCGCGTCATCGCCGGCAAGATAGAACACCGTATCGAACCGGATCGGCGAGATCGCGGGCGTGACCGCGCGGGCGATCGGGCGCAGGCAGTCGATGCCGGCGACCGTCAGGCCCGTCTCCTCCCGGGTTTCGCGCAGCGCCGTCCAGGCGAGCGACGCGTCGCCGGCTTCCTGCGCGCCGCCTGGAAAAACGTAGCGGCCCGGCATGAACCGCATGGTGGCCGACCGCCGGCCTATCACGACTTGCGCGGCCGAACTGGCCCCGCGCAGCAGCACGAGGCTGGCGGCCGGGCGCGGGACCGCGGGGCGGGCGGTCACGCCGCCGGCGCGGTCGACGTCGCCGACCTGGGTCGGGTCCCAGGGACAGCGCTCCCGGGCGACCTCGGTGCGGCGGTCGTCGTTGGACCGCACGGCGCGGCGCGCCTGGGTGTCGATCTGGGCGGACAGATAGGCATCGTACAGGCCGTGCTCCAGAACCGCGTCGGCGTTGTCCCGGCCGCTGGTGCAGACGGTGGGCAGCACGCCGACGTCGTCCAGCGGATAACCGCTGGGTGCGTGAAACCGCGCCCAGGTCAGGATCAGCTCTCCCTCGTTGGGCATCCTCAGCACGTTCTGGACCGTGCCCTTGCCGAAGCTGTTGGTGCCCACCAGAACCGCGCGGTCCTGATCCTGCAGCGCCGCTGCGACGATCTCCGCCGCAGAGGCCGACGCGCCGTTGATCAGGACCACGATGGGTTCGCCGCCAACGATGTCGCCACGCTCGGCCTCGAAGTACTGGATGCTTTCCGGATGGCGCCCCCGGGTGCTGACGATCAGACCGTCGGACAGAAACAGGTCGGCCACGTCGACCGCCTGGTCCAACAGGCCGCCCGCGTTGTCGCGCAGGTCCAGGATCAGACCGCCCAGATCCGCCCCGATGTCGGTCCGGGCCTGGCCGACCGCCTCGGCGACCAGCTTGGCCGTGCGTTCGTTGAACGCGCTGATCCGGATATAGGCCAGGCGCCCCAGGCGCTCGTAGGTGACCGTGTTGGGCACGATCTCGGTGCGGCCGACGATGATGTCGAACGGGTCGGGCATGCCTTCCCGGGCGATCCGCACCAGCACAGGCTCGTCCACCGGACCGCGCAGCATGCGCACGATCTTGCGCAGGCCGTAACCGGCGATCGCCTCGCCCTCGATCGCAACAATCAGGTCGCCGGGATGCACGCCGGCGCCCGCCGCCGGCATATCGGGGGTGATGGCAGTGACCAAAATCCCTTCCGGGTGCGCCTCGATGGTGATGCCGATCCCGCCGAACCCCTCCCGAACCGCGCGGTTGTCGCGCGCATCCTCGGCGCTGGCGTAACGCGAGAACCGGTCCAGCCGTTCCGTGACGCCGTTGAACATCGCCTCGTAGATCGATTCCTCCGATCCGCTCCGAAGCGCGTTGGAGGCGTTGCGCGCCTTGACCGCCAGATCGGCGGTGACGGCGGACCAGCCGGACGGCGTCGGCTCGTTGGGAATGCGCGCGGCCCCGATCGATCTGCCGTCCAGGACCAACTGCAGTTCCCGGCCTTGGTGACGGACCTCAATGCCGGGATCGATCGCGTTCAGACCGTCAAGCGCGGCCTCGCCCGGCGCGTCGAGGTCGACCGGCTCGATATAGATATCCTGGATGTCGGTCAGCCCGGTTTCAACCATCAGCCGGGTCCGGCCCTGAAAGTCCTTGTCGTCGTAGAGCGTGCCGCAGGCGGCCAGCAGCAGCGCGAGCGCCGTTGCGTGGCGGAAGGCGGGCCGGGTCAACCGCATGGGTTCAGGTGCAGCGCCGTTGTCTGATATTCAAGATGCCCCGTGTCGCCGGACACGGCAACCGGTGTCAACTGTAACACAGCTATCGGCGCCGCGCAGGCCGGCCCTTGCCCCGGGGCAGGCGGCGGCCGCCGGACTTGCCGCGGCCTGTCCGGGACCGTCCGCGCGGCCGGATATCCAGCTCGTCGGCGGTGGCGCCGCCCGACAGCAGATGGAACACCATGCCGCCGGTCACGGTGTCGGCCTCGGCGAGTTCCACCTTCACCCGTTCGCCCAGGCGGTAGACCATGCCGGTTTCCTGTCCGACCAGGGCATGGTGCACCTCGTCGTGGTCGTAGTGGTCCCAGGGCAGGGTTCTGACCGGGACCAGGCCGTCGGCGCCCGTCTCGTCCAGCGTCACGAACAGCCCGAACCGGGTGACGCCGTTGATCCGGCCCGAGAAGACCGACCCGACCCGGTCGGCGAGAAAGGAGGTGGTATAGCGGTCCAGCGCGTCGCGCTCCGCCGCGGAGGCCCGGCGCTCGGTCCTGGAAATGTGCTCGGCGGTCTCGTCGAACCGCACCATGTCCTCCTCGCTGAGCCCGTCGCCCTTGCGGGGCGTCTTCAGGCCGGCGGCAGAGATCAGGGCGCGGTGAACCAGGACATCGGCGTACCGCCGGATCGGCGAGGTGAAGTGGCAGTAGCGCACCAGGGCCAGGCCGAAATGGCCCAGGTTCTCCGACGCGTAGACCGCCTGGGCCTGGGACCGGAGGATCAGCTCCGAGACGATCGCGGACCCCTCGGACAGCGCCGCCTTTGACAGGATGCCCTTGAACAGCCTGGGCGTCACCCGGACGCCCCTGGCCAGCTTGAACCCCATCGCCTCCAGCGACTCGCGCAGCGCCTCCAGTTTCGCCAGGCTGGGCGGCTCGTGCACCCGGTACATCACCGGCAGGCCGCCCGTCTGCAGCGTCTCCGCCGCGGCAACGTTGGCCGCGATCATGAGTTCCTCGATCAGGCGATGGCTGTCCAGGCGCGGGCGGGGCAGGATCGTCTCGATGTGCCCGTCCTCGCCCAGGGTGACGACGCGTTCGGGGATGTCCAGGTCCAGCGGGCCGCGCTTCTCGCGCGCCTTGGCCAAGGCGTGGAAGGCGCCATACAACGGCCGGATGACGGTGTCGGTCAGGGTTTCGGTCGTCTCGTCCGGGTGTCCGTCGGCGGCGGCCTGGACCTGCTGATAGGTCAGGCGTGCTGCGGAACGCATGACGGCGCGTTTGAACCGGTGCGACAACAGCCGCCCGGACGCGTCGATCACCATCTCGACCGCAACGCAGGCGCGGTCCTCCTTCGGGCGCAGCGAACACAGGTTGTTCGACAGCCGCTCGGGCAGCATCGGCACGACGCGGTCGGGGAAATAGACCGAGTTGCCGCGCTCGCGCGCGGCCCGGTCCAGCGCGCGGCCCGGTCGCACATAGTGGGCGACGTCGGCGATCGCGACAATCAGCCGCCAGCCGCCCTGATTGTCCGGACCCGTGTCGGCCTCGGCCCAGACCGCGTCGTCGAAATCGCGGGCCGTGGCGTCGTCGATGGTCACCAGGGGAACGCCACGCAGGTCTTCCCGCCCGCCGAGCGGGGCGGGTTTCAGCGCCTCGGCCTCGCGGAGCGCATCTTCCGGGAAAGCAACCGGAATGCCCTGGGCGTGGATCGCGATCAGGCTGAAGGAGCGCGGATCGTCGGACCGGGCGATGCGTTCGATCACCCGGGCGGGGCGGATCTTGTCGGCGCGGCCGGGCAGCCCCTCGACCACCACCACGTCGCCGGCCGCCGCGTCGCCTCTTTGTTCGTTCGCGACGAAATAGCTGCTGCTGATGCGTCGGTCGGTGGGCCGCACCAGCGCGCCGCCGCGCGCATCCTCGACGATCCCGACGACGGTGCGCGGCGCCTGGCCGATCACCCGGATCGGCGAGGCTTCGTACAGCGTGTCGTCGACCCGCCTGAGCCGCGCCAGCACCCGGTCGCCCTTCTTGGGCGCGGCCGCTCGCCGCCGGCTGGGCAACAGGACGATGCGCGGCGGCGGCTCCTCGCCCTGCCAGGTCAGGGGTTTGGCGAACAGTTCGCCGTCCAGGTCGACGTCGCTGACCTCCAGCATCGCCACCTCGGGCAGGCGTCCCTGCGCGACGACGCGGCGGCGCCCGCCCTTGTCGATCAGGCCTTCGTCGGCCAGCTCCGACAGCATGGCGCGCAAGACCGCTCTGTCCGCCCCCTTGATCTGAAAGGCGCGGGCGATCTCACGCCGCCCGATGGGGCGGTCGCTGTCGCGGATATAGTCCAGGATCTCCTGCTTGGTAGGCAGGGGAGCCGGCACGCGGCGTTTTGCCACCGATCAGCCGCCGGAGGCGGCTTTCTTCGCCGCGGCCTTCTTGCGGGTTCCGGATTTCGCGGACTTCGATTTCGACGCGGCTTTCTTCGTCGTACCGGACTTCGAAGCCTTTGCCGCCAGCAGTTCGACGGCCTGTTCCAGTGTGACGCTGTCCATTTCCATGTCCTTGGGCAGGGTGGCGTTGATCCTGCCATGTTTGACATAGGGACCATAGCGTCCGTTTTGCACGGTGACCGGCTTGCCGTCGTCGGGATGCTCGCCGATAGCCTTTCCGGCCGTAGCGCGTGCGCCCTTTTTCGGAGCTTTGGCAATCACTTCCACCGCGCGGTTCATGCCGATTGTGAGGACGTCGTCCTCGGCCGGCAGCTTGGTATAGGCGCTGCCGTGTTTCAGATAGGGGCCGAAACGGCCGACGCCGGCAAGGATGGGCTCGCCGGTTTCCGGGTGGGTGCCCAGCTCGCGCGGCAGCGACAACAGCTTCAGCGCGATCGTCAGCGTGATTTCCGACGGGCGCATGCCCTTCAACAGCGACGCCCGCTTGGGCTTGGGCGGGGCCTTCTTGCCCTTTTCCTTCGGCGGCGCTTCGCCAAGCTGGACATAGACGCCGTAGGGGCCCTTGCGCAGCGTGATGTCCTGCAGGGTCGCCGGGTCGGGGCCCAGCACCACGGGATAGGTCATCTCCGCGTCGGCCTGGGACTCGTCGTCGTTGCTGACGCTGAGCGCTCGGGTGTAGCGGCACTCGGGATAGGCCGAGCAGGCGATGAACGCGCCCCACTTGCCGAAGTTCAGGCTGAGGCGACCCTCCTTGCAGGACGGGCAGACGCGGGCGGCTTCGGTGTTGCCGTGTTCGTCCGGCTGGAAGAAGTGGGGGCCGAGGTCGCGGTCGATGGTGTCGCGCACTTCGGTCCCGGTCAGGGTCAGCGCCTGTTCGGTGCGTTCGTGGAACGGTCCCCAGAAGTCGCGCAGCACGTCCTTCCAGTCGACCCTGCCACCGGAGACGTCGTCCAGGCGTTCTTCCATTTCGGCGGTGAAGCCGTATTCCACGTAGGTCTTGAAGAAGCTGGCCAAGAACGTGGTGACCAGGCGGCCCTTGTCCTCGGGCACGAAGCGGCGCTTGTCCAGCCGGACGTAGCCGCGGTCTTGCAGGACCTTGAGGATGGAGGCGTAGGTCGACGGGCGGCCGATGCCCAGCTCTTCCATCTTCTTGACCAGACTGGCCTCGGAATAGCGCGGGGGCGGCTGGGTGAAGTGCTGTTCGGCGGCCACCTTGCGGGTGGTCGCGGCCTGTCCCTCGGCCATGTCCGGCAGCCGCCGGTCCTTGCCGTCCTTGTCGCCGTTGTCGTCGCCGGTTTCCTCGTACAGCTTCATGAAACCGTCGAACTTGACCACCGAACCGTTGGCGCGCAGCTGGCAGACTCCGTCCGACGGGGCCAGGTCCACGGCGACCTGGTCCAGGGCGGCGCTTTCCATCTCAGACGCGACGGTGCGTTTCCAGATCAGCTCGTAGAGCCTGTAGGTGTCGTCATCCAGGATTGCTTTCAGCGAGGCCGGACGCCGGAACAGGTCGGTCGGGCGGATGCCTTCGTGCGCCTCCTGGGCGTTCTTCGCCTTGGTCTTGTAGACCCGCGGCGCGTCGGGCAGGTAGGACTTGCCGTAATCCTCTGGAATCAGGCGGCGGCAGGCATCGATCGCATCCTTGCTCAGCGTGACCGAGTCGGTCCGCATATAGGTGATCAGGCCGACCGCCTCGCCGTCGATCTCGAAACCTTCGTACAGCTTTTGCGCAATCTGCATGGTGCGGCTGGTGCCGAAACCCAGCTTGCGCGAAGCTTCCTGCTGCAGGGTCGACGTGGTGAAAGGCGGCGACGGGTTGCGGCGCACGGTCTTGCGTTCGACCTGAAGAACGGTCAGCGCGGCGCCTTCGACCTTGGAGACGGCAACCCGGGCGGCGTCCTCGTCGGCCAGCGCGAACTTGTCCAGCTTCTTGCCGTCCAGATGGGTCAGGCGCGCGGTGAAGTCCTCGCCCGCGGCTGTCCGCAACCACCCTTCGACGGTCCAGAACTCCTGGGGCTTGAAGATCTCGATCTCGGCCTCGCGCTCGCAGACCAGTCGCAGCGCCACCGACTGGACGCGGCCGGCGGAACGGGCGCCGGGCAGTTTGCGCCACAGCACCGGCGAGATCGTGAAACCGACCAGATAGTCCAGCGCCCGGCGGGCGAGATAGGCGTCGATCAATTCTTGGTTCAGCGGCCGGGGATGGGACATGGCGTCCAGAACGGCGTTCTTGGTGATTTCATGGAACACCACCCGCGCCACTTCGACGTCCTTCAGGACCTTCTTCTTCGTCAACAGCTCCAGGACATGCCAGGAGATGGCCTCGCCCTCGCGGTCCGGGTCGGTGGCCAGGATCAGCCGTTCGGCGCCCTTGACCGCCGCGGCGATGTCCGCGATGCGTTTCTTGGCCTTGGTGTCCACTTCCCATTGCATGGCGAAGTCGTCGGCCGGATCGACCGAGCCGTTCTTCGACGGCAAGTCGCGGACATGGCCGTACGAGGCGAGAACCTGGTATCCCGACCCGAGATACTTGTTGATCGTTTTCGCCTTGGCGGGCGATTCGACGATGACGACACTTTGCGCGGTCATGCGTTGGCCCTGCACGCGTTGGAACGACAGTGGTGGACGATCCGCCCGGAAGATCGCTTCCGGCGTGTCCCACACTTGGTATCGCAAAATTCTTTCGTCAACACAGTTCGATGATCCACGTCTGTCTGCGATCCGGGAAGATCGTTGAAATCCCGGCGTCAATATCGCGCTTTCTGGGCCGGGATCGTGTCGGGCCGCGCGGATGGCCACTGGGTGGCGCGGGCGGGCAGCAGGCAGATGCTGGCGTCAGCAGGGATAAAATTTCGTAAACGGCCCTGCATGGGCCGCGGTTCCGGGCCCCATATGCGGCCGTCTTGCCCCGTCGTCAATACCCAGTTGCGCCAATCAGGCAGACCTGCCCCCCGCTTTGCCGCTCCAACTGGCCGGCGATTTCCAGCTCCAGAAGCGCGCCGCGGACGGCGGCAGGCGGCAGATCCAGGTCGCGGACCAGCGCGTCGACCGGCACCGGCGTCGGCCCCAGGGCGGCGATCAGCGCGGCGCGCGCGTCGTCGATTTCAAGGTCGTTGCAGTCCGCCGTCGCGGCCGGATGCGCGTCCTCTGCCACGACCGGTGGGGGCACCGGCACGGCCATCGCGTCGAGCACGTCTGCCGCGGTTTCGACCAGGGCCGCGCCCTGGCGGATCAGGCCATTGGCGCCGCGGGCGCGCGGATCGGTCGGCGGTCCAGGCACGGCCATCACCTCGCGGCCCTGTTCCGCGGCCAGCCGGGCGGTGATCAGCGACCCGGATCGGACCGCCGCTTCCACCACCAGAACGCCCTCGGCCAGGCCGGAAATGATCCGATTGCGGCGGGGAAAATGACCGGCGCGCGGTTCGGTGCCGGCGGGCATCTCCGAGATCACGGCGCCGGTTTCGGCGATCCGCCGGTAGAGGTCCAGGTTCTGCGGCGGGTAGGGCACATCGGCCCCGCCGGCGAGTACCGCGAAAGTGCGGCCGGTCTCCAGCGCGCCGGCATGGGCGGCGGCATCGATGCCGCGCGCCAGACCCGAGACCACCACCAGGCCTGCGTCCGCCAGGGACGACGCCAGCGTGCGGGCCATGCCGCGGCCGTTGGTCGACGCGTTGCGTGCGCCGACCATCGCGACAGTGCGCCGCTGCAGCAGGCCGGGATCGCCCAGCACAGTCAGGACAGGCGGCGCGTCGGTGATCTGGGCCAACAGCGTCGGATAGTCCGGGTCGCCCCAGACCAGGACCGCGCCGCCGGCCGCCTCGGCTGCGGCGCATTCGCGTTCCGCCTGGGACCGGCCCGGAATCCTCAGCGGCACCCGTCGTCCGCCCTGGCGCGCCAGATCCGGCAGCGCGTCCAGCGCGGCGCCGGCGCTGCCGAACCGCTCCAGAAGGTGGCGAAACCCGACCGGGCCAACCGTGGCGGTCCGGAACAGGCGGATCCGGTCCAGGCGTTCGTCGGCGGGATCGGTGACGGTCTCGGGGCAGGCCAGGGCCGCCATGGATGCACGCTCCGTTCAGTGTTCCCGTCTGCCGCTATGGCAGGGCGAGGCCGTTTACTCGGGCTTGCTCGAGCGGAGCTTGATCTTGGATTCCTCGCCCTTCAGCAGGCGGGCGATGTTCTCGTGGTGCCTGATGACGGACAGCGCCGCCAGCAAGGCGGCGGCGACGGCCACGGAAGGGCGGTCCAGCACCCAGGCATAGGCCGGCGCGGCGCACAGCGCCACCAGCGCCGACAGCGAGGAGTAGCGGAACAGAACCGCCACCACCAGCCAGGTCAGGCAGGCGAGCAGGCCGACCGGCCAGGCCATCGCCAGCAAGGTGCCCAGCGTGGTCGCCACGCCCTTGCCGCCCTTGAAGCGCAGCCAGACCGGGAAATTGTGGCCGACCACCGCGCCGAGGCCGGCGACCAGCGGCGAAAGCGAATCGCCGCCCAGCCAGATGGCGACCAGCACCGCCGCCGCCCCCTTGCCGCTGTCCAGCACCAGGGTCAACGCCGCCAGCGTCTTGTTGCCGGTGCGCAGCACGTTGGTGGCGCCGATATTGCCCGAGCCGATCTTGCGGATGTCGCCCAGTCCGGCGGCACGGGTCAGCACCAGGCCGAACGGGACCGAGCCCAGCAGATAGCCACCGATGGCGGCGAGGATCAGGTCGACGTTGGTGGCCATGGCGTCGGCGAACGTCTCAGGCTTCGAAGATCAAACGGCCGTCGACGATCGTGCCGGTCGCGCGGCCCTGGACCGGGCGCCCGCCGAACGGCGTGTTCTTGGACTTGCTGAGCAGCGCCTGTTCTTCGATGCGCCACGGCCTGTCCAGATCGAACAGGACCATGTCGGCCGGCGCGCCGCGCCGCAGGCGGCCCGCCTCCATTTCCAGCAGGCCGGCGGGATTGCATGTCACCTTGGCCAGCGCGTCCAACAGCGACAGGCTGCCGTTGTGGACCAGCTCCAGCACCAGGGGCAGCAGGGTTTCCAGGCCCACCACGCCCGGTTCGGCATGGGCGAAGGGCAGGCGCTTGGCTTCCTGGTCCTGGGGCGCATGATCGCTGGCGATCGCGTCGATGGTGCCGTCGGCCAGGCCGGCGACGATCGCCGCGCGGTCCGGCTCGCTGCGCAGCGGCGGCGACACCTTTGCGAAGGTCCGGTAGTCGCCGACGGCGATTTCGTTCAGCGCGAAATAGTGGGGCGCGGTGTCGCAACTGACAGCCAGGCCGTCCGCCTTGGCGCGCCGAACGGCCTCGACGGCGGCGGCTGTGGAGACGTGGGCTGCGTGATAGCGCCCGCCGGTCAGCGCCGCCAGCTCCAGGTCGCGGCGGATCATCATCACCTCGGCGGCGGCGGGGATGCCCGCCAGGCCCAAGCGGCTTGCCAGTTCGCCCTCGTTCATGACGCCGCCCGCGGCCAGCGACGGCTCCTCGGGGTGCTGGACGATCAGGGTGCCGAAGGCGCTAGCATAGGCAAGCGCGCGGCGCATCACCAGCGCGTCCGCCACCGCCCGCTCGCCGTCGGTGAAACCCAGCGCGCCGGCTTCGCTCAACAGGCCGAATTCCGTCAGTTCCCGGCCGTTCAGGGCCTTGGTTGTCGCGCCGTAGCAGAAGATCTTGGTCAGCCGCGCCTCGCGGCCGCGCCGGGCGATCGATTCGGCAACCGCGACATCGTCGATGACAGGCGTGGTGTTGGGCAGGCAGACCATCGAGGTGATGCCGCCCGCCGCCGCGGCCCGGCCGGCGGTCTCCACGGTTTCCTTGTGCTCCTCGCCGGGTTCGCGAAGCTGCACCCGCATGTCGACCAGGCCGGGCGCCAGGCAGCCACCCTTGCAGTCGACCTGGCGGCCGACCGACGGCGCGCCGTCGAGGAACAGATCGGGGCCCAGATCGGCGATCCGCCCGTCTTCGACCAACAGCGCGCCGGGCGCGTCCAGGCCGCTGGCCGGATCCAGCAGGCGCGCGTTCAGGTAGGCGGTCCGATCCTGCATCTATGTCGTCCGCGCCTGGTTGCGGGTCAGCAAGTCCAGGCATGCCATGCGCACGGCGACGCCCATCTCCACCTGTTCGCGGATCAAGGAGCGGTCGATGTCGTCGGCCAGTCCGGAATCGATTTCCACGCCGCGGTTCATCGGGCCCGGATGCATGACCAGCGCGTCCGGCTTGGCCGCGGCCAGCTTGGCGCGGTCCAGGCCGTAGAAGTGGAAATACTCGCGGGTCGATGGCACGAACGACCCTTTCATGCGTTCCAGCTGCAGCCGCAGCATCATCACGATGTCGCAGTCGGCCAGGCCCTGTTTCATGTCGGTGAAGACCTCCACGCCGAACCGGTCGATCGCCGCCGGCAGAAGGGTGGGCGGGGCGATGACCCGGATCCGCGCGCCCATGGTCTGCAACAGGTGGATGTTCGAGCGGGCGACCCGGCTGTGCGCGATGTCGCCGCAGATCGCGACCGTCAGCGGCGCCAGGCGCTGCCTGCGCCGGCGGATCGTCAATGCGTCCAACAGCGCCTGGGTCGGGTGTTCGTGGCTGCCGTCGCCGGCATTGATGACCGCGCAATTGACCTTCTCGGACAACAGCTTTACGGCGCCGGAATCCGGGTGGCGCACGACCAGCACGTCCGGGTGCATCGCGTTCAGGGTCATCGCCGTGTCGATCAGGGTCTCGCCCTTCTTGATGGCGCTGGTCGAGACCGACATGTTGATGGTGTCGCCCCCCAGCCGCTTGCCGGCCAGCTCGAACGAGGTCCGGGTGCGGGTGGAGCTTTCGAAGAACAGGTTGATGATCGTCCGGCCGCGCAGCTGGGCGGTCTTCTTGTCGGCGGCCCGGTTCTGCTCGACATAGCTGTCGGCCAGGTCCAGCAGCATGGTGATGTCGTCCGCCGAAAGGCCTTCGATGCCCAGAATGTGGGCATGGGGAAAGGTGCTTGGCCCCGCGGCGTTCATCGGGCGCGGACTATAACGGCGGCGTCTGGCCGCGCCAAGGTCGGACTGAAGGAACCTGCCGCCATGATCGCCGTTCCGTTACAGCACCGGCCCGAACACCAGGTCCGCCAGCGCGATGGCCAGCGGGATGGTGACCGCCGCGGCCAGGGTCTCCACCGTGATGATCCCGGCCAGCAGGACGCTGTCGCCGCCCATGCGCCGGGACAGCATATAGGCGCTGGCGCTGGTGGGCAGGGCGGCGAACAGGATCGCCACCAGCGCCTCGCCGCCGTCCAGCCCGACCGCCAGGCAGCCCAGGAAGGCCGCGGCCGGCAGCACCGCCAGCTTCAGGAACGCCGAGACGAAAACAGGCCTTCCGGCGTGCCTGATCTCGCGCAGGCGCAGGCCCGCGCCGACGCAGAGCAGCGCCAGGGGCAGGGCGCCCTGGCCCAGGATCGCGGTGCTGCCGTCGATCAGCGGCGGCGCACCCAGGCCTGCACCGTTCATCGCCCAGCCCAGCGCCAGCGCGATGATCAGCGGATTGCGCAGCACGACCAGGGGCACGGTCCCCCAGCCCGGCTTCTTTTTGGCGCGGGACTTGCCCAGGCGCGCCAGCACCACCACCGACAGCGTGTTGACCAGCGGCACCATCACCGCGGCGGCGACGGCCGACAGGATATCCCCGGCCAGGCCCAGCAGGCCCGACGCCACGGCGAAGCCGATATAGGTGTTCTGCTGGGTCGCTCCCTGGAAGACCGCCGCGAACCCGGGCCCGCGGGTGTCGGAAAGGGACTGTGCCAGCACCGTGACGAAGGCCGTCGCCACGATCGCCGCCAACAGCACCGACGCCATCGGGCCGACCGCGACGTCGGCCATGTCGGCGGTGGCGGTCTTGTTGAACAGCAGGCACGGGAACAGCACGAAGAAGACCAGCCGTTCGGCCGCCTCCCAGAACGGCTCGTCCAGGATCTTGCGGCGGCGCAGGATGTTGCCCAGCGCAATCAGGGCGGCGACCGGAATCAGGGTGGCCAGGATCTGGGTCACCGCAGCCCCCCGGCCTGGGCCCGGATCGCCTCCAGGGCGCCCTGCAGGATGTAGGCGGCGGCCATCTTGTCGACGACCGCGCCCCGGCGCTTGCGCGTCATGTCGGCCTCGTCCACCAGGAACCGTTCGACCGCGGCGCTGGACAGCCGCTCGTCCCAGAAGGCCATCGGCAGGTCGATGCCGGCCTGTTCCAGGTTCTGGACGAACTGGCGCACGGACTGGCAGCGCGGCCCTTCGCTGCCGTCCATGTTGACCGGCAGGCCGATCACCAGGCCGCCGACGCCGTGTTCCGCGATCGCCACGCGCAGCGCCTCCAGATCGGCCGCGAACTTCGTGCGTTTGATCGTGCCGACCGGGCTTGCCACCGTCAGCCCCGGGTCGGAAACGGCAAGCCCGATGCGTTTCTTGCCGGTGTCCAGACCCAGGAGGCGCGCGCCCCGGGGCAGCGCTCCGGCAAGCTCGGGAACGGCCACGATCATCGCCGCGGCACCACCGGCTCGGCCCTTGCGACAAGCCCGCGTGCGGTGTAGCTTCCGCCGCGTTTTTCGCCCAAGACCGGGACATTCGGCCGCCGCGCGGCCCGACACGCCGGACGTGAACGGATCTTCACATGTCGCTGGACAAATCCACCGTTGCCAAGATCGCCCACCTTGCCCGGATCCGGGTTGAGGACGACAAGCTGGAGCCGCTTGCGGCCGAACTGAACAACATCATCGGCTGGGTCGAGCAGCTTGGCGAAGTCGATACCGACGGCGTTCGGCCGATGACCTCGGTCGTGCATGTCACCCTGCCGCGGCGTGACGATAAGGTCGATGACGGTGGCAATCCCGATCGCGTTCTGGAGAACGCGCCGGCGAAGGTGAACCATTTCTACGCAGTCCCGAAGGTCGTGGAGTGATGTCGGACCTGCTCGCCCTGTCCTTGGCCGAGGCCCGCGACGGCTTGCGCGCCGGTTCCTTCACCGCGGCGGAACTGACCGATGCGTACGTCGCGGCGGTCGAGGCGGTGCGGCCGCTGAACACCTTCATCACAGAAACACCGGACAGGGCCCGGGCCGCCGCGAAGGTCGCGGACGATCGTCTGGCGCGGGGCGAGGGCGGGGCGATGGAGGGCATTCCGATCGGGCTTAAGGACCTGTTCTGCACGGACGGCGTCCTGACGACGGCGGGCAGCCATATCCTGGACGGATTCGTGCCCGGTTACGAGTCCACTGTCGGCGCCAACCTGGCCGCGGCCGGGGCGGTGGTGCTGGGCAAGACGAACATGGACGAGTTCGCCATGGGCTCGTCCAACATCACCAGCTATTACGGCCCGGTGGAGAACCCCTGGCGGCGTTCCGACGGGTCGGACGCCAAGCTGGTGCCGGGCGGGTCTTCCGGCGGGTCGACGGCTGCGGTCGCGGCACATGCGGTGCTGGCGGCTACCGGGACCGACACCGGCGGCTCGATCCGCCAGCCGGCCGCCTTCAGCGGCGTCGTCGGCCTGAAGCCCACCTACGGGCGCTGCTCGCGCTGGGGCCTGGTCGCCTTCGCCTCGTCTTTGGACCAGGCCGGGCCGATTACCCGGACGGTGCGCGACGCCGCCATCATGCTGGGCGCGATGGCGGGATATGACCCGAAGGACTCCACCAGCGTGGACACGCCCGTCCCGGACTACGAGGCGGCGCTGACTGGCGACATCCGGGGCCTGAAGGTGGGGATCCCGGCGGAATACCGGATCGACGGCATGCCGCCGGAGATCGACTCCTTGTGGCAGCAGGGGGCCGCGTGGCTGCAGGACGCGGGCGCCGAGCTGGTCGAGATCGAACTGCCGCACACCAAATACGCGCTGCCGACCTATTATATTGTCGCCCCGGCGGAGGCCTCGTCCAATCTGGCCCGCTATGACGGCGTGCGTTACGGCCTGCGCGGCGGCGGCGACAGTCTGCAGGAGATGTACGAAAACACCCGCGGCGCCGGCTTCGGCGACGAGGTCAAGCGCCGGGTCCTGATCGGCACCTACGTTCTGTCGGCCGGCTATTACGATGCCTATTATCTGAAGGCCCAGAAGGTGCGGACCCGGATCGCCGAGGATTTCCAGAAGGCCTACCAGGCGTGCGACGTGATCCTGACGCCGACCGCGCCCAGCCCCGCCTTTGCCCAGGGCGAGAAGATGGACGATCCGATCGCAATGTACCTGAACGACGTGTTCACCGTGCCGGCGTCCCTGGCCGGGCTGCCGGGCATCTCGGTGCCGGCCGGCCTGTCGGCGGACGGGCTGCCGCTGGGCCTGCAGATCCTGGGCCGCGCCTTCGACGAGGAAACGGTGCTGCGCGCATCGGACGTCCTGGAACGGGCCGCGGGTTTCGTCGCCCGGCCACAGTTCCTGGTGGAGGGCTGAGCAATGGCGGCGCCGCTGATCAAGGGCGAGACCGGCGACTGGGAAACCGTGATCGGGCTGGAGGCGCATGCCCAGGTCGCGTCCGAGGCCAAGCTGTTCTCCGGCGCGTCGACTGCGTTCGGCGCCGGACCCAACGAGCAGGTCAGCCTGGTCGACGCGGCCTTCCCGGGCATGCTGCCGGTGATGAACGAGGCGGCGGTGCGCCAGGCGGTGCGGACCGGCCTGGCGCTAGGCGCGGAGATCAACCGGCACTCGGTCTTTGCGCGCAAGAACTACTTCTATCCCGACCTGCCGGCCGGCTATCAGATCTCGCAATACGAGCTGCCGGTGGTCGGCAACGGCACCGTCACCATCGATCTTGAGGACGGCGAGACCAAAGAAGTGGGGATCGAGCGGCTGCACCTGGAACAGGATGCGGGGAAGTCGCTGCATGACCAACACCCCAACCAGTCCTTCATCGACCTCAACCGGGCCGGTGTCGCGCTGATGGAGATCGTGTCGAAGCCCGACATCCGCTCGGCCGACGAGGCCGCGACCTTCATCACCAAGCTGCGGTCGATCCTGCGGTATGTCGGATCCTGCGACGGCAACATGCAGGAGGGCTCGCTGCGCGCCGACGTCAACGTGTCGATCCGCCGGCCCGGCGCGGATTTCAGCACGCGTTGCGAGATCAAGAACCTGAACTCGATCCGCTTCATCAAGGAGGCGATCGAGGCCGAGGCGCGCCGCCAGGTGGATCTGGTGGAGGCCGGCGGCTCGGTGGAGCAGGAAACCCGCCTGTTCGATCCGAACCGCGGCGAGACCCGCTCGATGCGGTCGAAGGAGGAGGCGCACGACTATCGTTACTTCCCCGACCCCGACCTCTTGCCGCTGGACCTCAGCGAGGAGGAGATCGAGGGCTGGCGCGGCACGCTGCCGGAGCTGCCCGACGCCAAGCGCGCCCGCTTTGCCTCGGAATACGGACTTTCGGCTTACGATGCCGCGGTGCTGGTGGCCGAACGCGAGACGGCGGAATACTTCGAGAAAGTCGCGGCCGCGACCGATCCCAAGCTGGCCGCCAACTGGGTGATCGTCGAGTTGTTCGCGCGCCTGAACAAAACCGATACCCCCATCGCCGAAAGCCCTGTGTCGGCGGAAGCGCTGGCCGGTCTGATCGGGCTGATCGCCGACAACACCATCTCCGGCAAAATCGCCAAGGACGTCTTCGACGCGATGTTCGAAACCGGCAAGGACGCCGCGACCATCGTCGAAGAAAAGGGCCTGAAGCAGATCACCGACAGCGGCGCCATCGAGGCCGTGGTCGACACCGTGCTGGCCGACAACCCGGACAACGTGACCGCCCATCGCGGCGGCCAGGCCAAGCTGATCGGCTGGTTCGTCGGCCAGGTGATGAAGGCGACCCAGGGCAAGGCCAATCCAAAGCTGGTCAACGAGCTGTTGAAGAAGAAGCTGGATGGGTGAAACCGCGGTCCCCGCCGGCGGGCGGTCCCGCGCCCAGCGTGCCGTCAACGCCGCAATCGTGATCGTGGCCCTGTCGACGGCGGCGGTGGCCCTGTTCTTCGTCGTGGCCGCCGGGATCTTTCACCTGAAATACGATGAGCCCGATCCCGGCCTCGCCAGGGATTTCGCCGCCGCGGTGCGCGCCGCCGACGGCAGCATCGACCTGGCCGACGTCAACCGGGATCGATGGGACACGGTCAGCCTGATCGGCCCTTTCACCGGCCTGGATGCGGTGCGCGCCTGCATCGGCGTCGACGGCTGGGATCAGGACGGTGCGCTGGCCGACCACCTGAATCGGGAAAACCAGGCGGCCCTGGTCTTCGTCACGGCCGGCGCGGTTACGGCCGCCACCTGGTCGATCTGGCAGCAACTGCCGTTCGAGGCGCCCGTGAATCTGTGCGCCGTGCCGCAGGCCGATGCGGTGTTCCCGATTGCCCCGCGTTTTGTGCAGGACCCAAAGGCGGGCAGGGTGGTCGTCTACCGACTGGAGGCCGCGCCGTGAGCCTGGCGTCCAACACGATCCTGCGCGCCGCGGTCGGCGTGGTGCTGTTGCCCGTGGCGCTGGTGGCGGGCATCTACCTCGTCACCGAACCGACGGGCGGGATGCCGTTCGGGCCGGAAATGGCGCTGATCATGGTGGCCGAGGCAGCCTTCATCTGCGTGCTGGTGCAGGCGACACTGATCCGGATACGCAAGTCCAGCCTGCTTTGGTATGCCGGCGCCTACGCCGTACCGTTCGCCGTTGCAGGCTATTGGTTTTCGGACGGCACACAAGCCGGCGCAATGCCGCTGATCGCGGTGCTGGCGCTCACCGGCGCCATCGGGGTGGTGCTGGGACTGGCCCAATGGGTGATCGTGGTCTGGCGGAACGAGGCGCTGATGGAGCCGGACCGGAGTCGGACGGCGGACTGACTTGCTCTTGGGTCAGGCGGTGTATTCAGAATGTACGGGTGCAGCTTCCTGAATCGGGATGGCGTCCGCTTCTGTGGCGATCGCCGCCACGTGCCGCAGGGGCGCGATGGCGGAGAGGTGCCATTCGTCGACACCGGCAGGTCTTGCACGAGGCCAGGCCGGTTATTCCTCGGCAGCCAAACCAGGTGATCTAGATCGGCTGCAGGAGAAACGCCTTCATGGGGTGATACCCCTTGAGGGCGATTTCGCCGCGCGGTTGCGCGTGATGGTGCTCCGCAAGCAGGGCTCTGGTGGCGTCGCTGATCTGGATCTCGTCCGGCAGACCGTGTGACTCCATGGGGCTGGCGATGTTCACGGTGTCGCCCCAAAGGTCGTACGCAAACTTTTTTTCGCCGATCACACCTACCACGACCGGCCCGGAATGAATGCCGATGCGGATCTTGAGGTCAAGGTCGTGGGTCCTGCGAAATTCCGTGAAGGCGTGTCGCATATCCAGCGCCAGGTCGGCGATCGATACGGCCTTACGCGACGCTAGGCCGGGTGCGAAAGCCGCAACCATGTACGCATCGCCAATCGTCTTTATCTTCTCCACGCCGTGCTTTTCCACCAGGCGGTCGAAACGCGAGTAAAGATCGTTGAGCAGTCCTACCAGTCTCTTGGCCGGCATTTGCCGAGACAGCTCCGTGAAACCGACAAGGTCTGCGAACAGTACCGTGGCCGCCTCGCAGTCGTCGGCAATGGTTTCCTCGCCGGCCTTTAGACGTTCGGCGATTTCCGATGGCAGGATATTGAGCAGCAGGGACTCGGAACGTCTTTGCTCTGCGTCGAGCAGGCGTTCCAGTTCGAATGCGCGCCGGTTCACGATATCGAGGAGATAGGCAGAGCCGAGCGCGAATGCCGCGCCACCGCCGATCCACGCAGCCGCGTTGATAAGGGCGAACGGTGTCGCGCCTGAGTAGCTCATGACGGCCAGAGGGAGAACGACCAAAGGAAACAGGGATGCAATCGCCTGTGTCAGGGTCAAGACGAGCACGGGCACGAAGATCATTCCAAGAATGAACCCAGGGACGCCGGCAACGAAGCCCCCGTCCAATTGCGCCAGCACTAAAGTGAAACCCAGGGCCACCACCACGTATGTTGCAAACACGAGGATCAACCACGGGGCTGGACGCGCGCGAAAGACGGGCAGGAACGTCAAGGCAAATCCGATCGCGAAAAAAGCGATGACTGCCAGTCGGATTGGGCCGGTTCTTGCCCAAGCCTCGCCGTCCAGCAGCAGATCCCAGAACGCGTAGCCTGCGAAGGCGGACCCGCCGAAAATGAACGCAAGGCGTCCGAGCGGGATGATTCGCGCAAGCATGTGTGCGGCATAGGCCCTTTCGACCGACGGCTCGAACTTGATCCGGGCCCACGCGGCATCTCCCGTCATGGCGTATTCCTTATGTCTGTCTAAGTCGGAATTGGCCCTGGTGCTTGCGTTCCGTCGTCAGCAGGGAGCCGGTTACTATCATCTGCGCTGGGAAGTGTTGAGCGGGCGAGACGGAGGCAAGGGTGGCCATGTCAAACCGGTCATGAACGGGCCTGCTCCCCCTCCGAATGACCGCCGCTGGCCGTGCAATTGCGGTGGCGCCCCTTATTCCTTCACCAGGCCGATCGTGTTCCCCTCCGGGTCGGTGAAAATCGCCATGGTGACTGCGCCGGGGATCTCGGTCACCGGCATCACCACCGTGCCGCCGTGCGCGGTGACCGCGTCCAGCGTGGTCTGGGGGTCGGGCACCTGGACGTAGATCATCACCTTGGGCGCCATTTCCGACTCGGTCATGCCGCCTTCGATGCCCTTGCCGCCGGAGTGGGTGTCGACCATGCCGTAACTGTGCGGGTTGTCGGCCTTGACCGACCAGCCGAAGATGTCGCCGTAGAACGCGGCCAGCCGCTCCTGGTCCTTGCCGTGGATCTCGAAATGAACGACCGGCTGTCCCATGGCTGCCTCTCCTGTTTGTCCGCGGGTCAGCATCATGATGCAGGAAGGCGGGGCGGGCGGCAAACCGCTAAAACGTGACGCCGGTCCCCTCAATCACCATGTATAAAGGGTCTGCCCGGTGGCGCGGGCGGAGAAACTCGGCGGAAAGCGCTTCACGCTGGTACCCCTGAAAGACGACAGGGCCCTGAAATACATCCCGTTCCAGCTGGTGACGGTGATGATCATCTCGGTCTGCGTCGTCACCTTCGCCTTCCAGTTGTCCCAGGGCGGGCGCGACGGGCAGGCCTTCGTCTACGCCTTCGGCGTGATCCCGTCGGTGCTGTGGGCCGAGAACCAGCTTGCGCCGGCGCTGGACCTGATTCCGGCATGGCTGACCCCGGTCACCTCGATGTTCCTGCATGGCGGGTTCTGGCACCTGCTGTTCAACATGCTGTTCCTGTGGGTGTTCGGCGACAACGTCGAAGACGCCACCGGTCACCTGAAGTTCCTGGTCTTCTATCTGTTGTGCGGCATCGCGGGCGCGCTGGCCACGCCGCCTTCAACCCGGGGTCCGTGGTTCCGATGATCGGCGCCAGCGGGGCCGTCTCCGGCGTGATCGCGGCATATTTCGTTCTGCATCCCCGGGCCAAGGTCTGGTGCCTGGTGTTCAAGTTCCCGGTCAAGCTGCCGGCATTTTTGCTGCTGGGGGCGTGGATCGTCTATCAGTTCTACAACGTCGCCGTGGCCACCGAGAACGGCACCGCCTGGTGGGCCCATGTGGGCGGCCTGGTCGCGGGCGCCGCCATGATCCCCTTCTTCAAGCACCGCCAGGTGTCGCTGTTCGACCGCGGAGATCAACCTGAGGACACTGTCGCGACGCCGCCTGCCGCAAAGCGGTCAGGTGCCGCCCGGCCGACGATGATCCCGTCGTCCGGGGTGCAACGGTCGCCCTGGCGAAAGCGTTAGTCGACCCCCTCGACCGCGATCATGCGCGACTTCGCGGCGCGGAAACGCATGGCCTTGGGCCCGGCATACATCTCCGAGCCGTGCCACGCCTTCAGCGCCGCCATATCCGGGAACTCCAGCACGACGATCCGGGCCGGATCCCAACCGCCTTACATGGTCTCGGTGGCGCCGCCCCGCACCAGGTAGCGGCCGCCATAGGCCTCGATCGTGGCCGGGACCTGGGTCTTGTAGGCCTCGAACTCCTCCGGGTCCGTCACTTCAAGTTCGACGATCGCATAGGTGGCCATGCCGTGGGTCTCCCTTCGTTTCAGCGATTGCTTGCGCTTTCGGTTGGGCCGACTATAACACCGCAGCCCGCTTGAACCGGCGCGAACGGCGGGCCCGCCACCGACGGCAGGGAATGAAGAAGAACAAGGACTATCGACCTTCCACAAAGGCGGCCCAGGGACTGGGCTGGACCTGCCCGACGACCGGGGCGGTGATCCCGCCGCTTCACCTGTCGACCACCTTCGCGCGCGACGCCAACTACGAAAAGCCCGACGACCGCGGCTATGCCCGGGACGACAGCCCCGCGATCGAGCAGGCCGAGGCGGTGCTGGCCGACCTGGAGGGCGGCGCGGACGCGATCACCTTTGCCACCGGCATGGCCGCCTGTTCGGCGCCGTTCCAGTGCCTGCTGCCGGGCGACCATGTGGTCTGCCCGGACGAGCTCTATTTCGGCCTGCCCAAGTGGCTGGCCGAGTTCCCGGTGCGCTGGGGCCTGGAGGTCACCCGGGTGCCAGCCGGCGATATCGATGCCATCCGCGCCGCGATCCGGCCCGGCAGCACACGGATGGTCTGGATCGAGACCCCCGCCAACCCCACCTGGACCGTTACCGACATATCGGCGGCGGCCGAGGCGGCGCACGCGGCCGGCGCGATCCTGACGGTCGATTCCACCGCCGCGACCCCGGTGCTGACCCAGCCGATCCGGCTGGGGGCGGACCTGGTGGTGCATTCGGCCACCAAGTTCCTGAACGGCCATTCCGACGTCCTGGCTGGCGTGCTGGTGACCGCGGCCGGCACGGACTTCTGGCAGCGTATCTGCGACCACCGGTTCCTGTCGGGGCCGATGCTGGGCGCCTTCGAGGCCTATCTGCTGACCCGCGGGCTGCGCACGCTCTACCTCCGGGTCGAGCGGCAATGCGCCAGCGCCATGAAGATCGCCAAGCACTTCGCGGACCATCCCAAGATCGAAGGCGTGCTGTATCCGGGCCTGCCGACCCACCCGAACCACGACGTCGCCGCCCGGCAGATGCAGGGCGGGTTCGGCGGCATGCTGTCGCTGCTGGTCGCCGGCGGCGCCGACGGGGCGCTGGACCTGGTCAAGGCGGTGCGCCTGTTCAAGCGCGCCACCTCGTTGGGCGGCGTGGAAAGCCTGATCGAGCACCGCGCCACGGTGGAGGGCGGCGAGACCGCGACGCCGGAGAATCTCCTGCGGCTGTCGATCGGCATCGAGGACGTGGGCGACCTGATCGAGGATCTGGAAACCGCGCTGGCGGCCGTTCGCGCCTGACCTCGCCGGCCGCGCCCCGCGATCGCTGACGCGCTCCAGCCGGACGCGGGGCAGGGGGCCATTTCCCCTCTCCCTGGAGGGAGAGGGTGGACGGCGCGGCAGCGCCGGCCGGGTGAGGGTGTTCGGGTGCCGGCCGGCAGGGTAACCCCCTCATCCGGCCCTTCGGGCCACCTTCTCCCCGCGGGGAGAAGGGACCAAAAGCCCCTCTCCCCAGGGGGAGAGGGGTTGGGGTGAGGGGGTTCGGTCTTCACAGGAAACCCCCCGTTGACACGGCCGCGCGCGCCCCGCTAGAAACCGGCCTCTGTGCGGAGGGATGGCAGAGTGGTAATGCAGCGGATTGCTAATCCGTCAACGGGTAACACCGTTGCGGGGGTTCGAGTCCCCCTCCCTCCGCCATTTTGACGATTGAGCGCGCTGAACCTGGAGATGCGTGACAATCCGACATCAATCGCAGACTCGCCCGGCCGGATCGGAAGCCGCATCCATCCAGTGCGGCCACCTCGCTAAGACGGCGCGATATCGATGTGAACCGCATCCTCGCGCATTCCCAGTTTGGTGTAGAGCGCTATCGCAGGCTCATCGCCCAGTTCGGCCTGCACGAAGATGACATGGACTCTGCGCGCAGCTGCGATCTTCTTCAGCTCCTCGATCAGCGCTGTTGCGATGCCCTCACGCCGGTGCGCTGCCGCCACTGCCAGATCGTAGATGTAGATTTCGCTGCGCACCTGCTCGAATTTCTGGAGCTCGTAGGCAGCAAGTCCGCCGACGACCGCACCGTCCTTCAAAGCGGCAAGCGCAATGAAATGATCGCTCCCCAGCAGGCGTTCCAGATAGGCCCTGCGTGGCCGCGCCCCGCTATAGGTCTCCACTTCGTCAAAGACCTCGCCGAATGTGGTCAGCAGTGCTTCCATCAGCGCCACGTCATGGCGAGCGAGGTGGCGTATGCTGTATGGCGCGGAAGAGGCCATGGTTCAACAAGAGACCAAGAGCTGCCCAGGTAAGTCTACTCGATTCCAGAATCTGCCGGAATTTCGCGAGCGAAGGCCCAGGCGATCCAGGTCGCGAATGCCCTGTTCCCCGTCTGGCTCGGCACCGACGCATAAGCGTTTCGGGCCCAAAGCCTTCTTACTGCCATGATTTGCCCATTCCGAGACGGTCGAAGCGAGACGAGGACGGGGCTGACCATCAACGCCTTTGCGAAAGAGGGGAGGGACAGGTTCGCCCCCGCCTCCCCGCACCGCCAGCGCGTCCTGGTTCTCGGTTACGCCCACGACGCAGTTCCGGCGCTTTGCGCTGGCGACGGCGTTCAGCGATCCTTCGGGCAAGCAGGCCGAACCGCCTGGGCCCGGCATTCCGGTGTCACCACGTCCTGGCGGCGTCCTGCGCGTCCCGGCATGCGGATGCTCCGGGACCTGCACGTTTTCCGACGGCACTGGAAACCATCCCGAACATGCGGTTCAATCCGGCGTGATCATGCGATCGAACAGGAGCGGGAGGCCGGCGCAGGCCGGGGCGCTTGCGCGGGAAGACGGAACCCTGCGCCAGCTTGTCGACGCCCTACCCGCTTTTGGCGACGATCCCGCGGTCCTGACGTTTGTGGGTACGGGACGGAGCCGCCTCTCGTACCGGGCCCTTTCCGACTGGATCGGCAGGTTGACGGCGTCCCTGATCGACCGCGGCGTCGGCCGCGGCACACGGGTTGCAATCCTGGCACCCAATTGCCCGGAATGGATCGCCCTCTGCCTATCCGTGATAAATGCGGGCGGCACCGTCGTGCCGATCGACTCAAAGCTCGATCAGGAGTCGCTGAAGCACGTCCTTGGCGACAGCGCGCCGGAGATCGCCTTTGTGCCCGGCGATGACCGCGACCGCATCGAACGGCTGGCGCGGGAAGGGCTGACGCTGATCCCGATCGAGGAGGCGGCGGACGCCGGATCGGATGATGCGATGGGCCGCACGACGCCGAGCCTGCCGGGCCTGGCGGCTAACGAGCCCGCGGTCATTTTCTATACCTCCGGAACGACCGGTCCGCCCAAGGGTGTCCCGCTCAGCCACGGCAACCTGCTTTTCCAGCTCCGCAGCCTGCTTGAGTTCGGCTTGCTGGAGCGCGGCGAACGGCTGCTTCTGCCGCTGCCCTTGCACCACGTTTATCCCTTCGTGGTCGGCATGCTGGCACCGCTTTTGTACGGCGTCGGCATCGTCCTGCCGCAGTCCCTAACCGGCCCCAATATCATGCAGGCGGTCGACATCTTCGATGTTGCCACCATCATCGGCGTGCCCCGGCTCTACGGCGCCCTGGTATCCGGGATCGAGGAGCGCATCGCTTCGGGAGGCCGGCTCGCCGCCGTCGCCTATCGGGTCGGGATGCGGATCGGGCTGTTCGCCCGGCGGCGCCTGGCGCTGCGCCTCGGCGCCGTCCTGTTCCACCCGCTGCGCCGGCGCATCGGGCCACGGCTGCGCCTCCTGGCCTCGGGCGGCGCCGCACTCGATCCGCAGCTTGCCTGGACGCTGGACGGCCTGGGATGGACCCTGGCAACCGGCTACGGGCTGACGGAAACCTCGCCGATGCTGACGATACTGCCGCCCGGCACGACCCGCTTCGATACCGTGGGCAGGCCGATCGCGGGCGTTGAGATGCGCATTGCGCCGCTCGCGACGGAGGAGGAAGAGACCGGGCCGGAGGGCGAGGAAGAAGCCAGGGATATCGGCGAGATCCAGGTCAGGGGCGCCGGCGTCTTCGATGGCTATCGGAACCTCCCCGACCGCACGGCCGAGGCTTTCACCGACGACGGCTGGTTCCGCACCGAGGATCGCGGCTTTATCGAAGACGACGGCTATGTCCATGTGCTGGGCCGATCGGCTGTCTTCGTCGTCACCCAGGCCGGCGAGAACATCTCGCTGGAGGCGCTGGAAGCGGCTTACGAGGAGGCGCCCCAGATCCGGGAGATCGGCATTTTCATGGAAGACGGGACCCTCTGCGCCGTCGTCGTGCCCGACATGAAAGTGCTCCGCGAGGCTGATGCCGAGGAGGGGCCGGAAACCGCCACGCGCGATGTCGTGCACGACCGCTCGATGCGCCTGCCCACGTACAAGCGCATCGGGGACATGGTGGTCAGCCGCGACGCGCTGGAACGGACGCGCCTCGGCAAGATCCGCCGCAACAAGTTGCCGGAGCGCTTTCACGCCATTCGACGCCGGCGTGACAAAGGCGAGAAAGAGCGCGGCCCGGTTCCGATCGAGGAGATGTCCGGCGAGGACCAAGCGCTGTTGGAGCATCCGAAGGCGGCAGAAGTCTGGAAATTCCTTGCGGCGAAGTTCTCCACCGCGCACCTCGGCCCGGACAGCGACGTGGCGCTGGATCTGGGGATCGATTCCCTCGAATGGATCAACCTTACCCTGGAGATCCGCGCGCGCACGGGCATCGAGCTGAGCGAGCCGGCGACTGCCCGGATCGAGACGGTGCGTGACCTCCTTGAAGAGCTCCTGGCGGCCGGGGAGGAGCACGGCGACGGCGAAAAGTCGCTTGAAGACGATCCCGAGCGATACCTGGACAAAGACCAGAAGCGTTGGCTGAAGCCCTTGAACCGCGTCGAAACCGCACTGGCCTGGCTTCTCTACCACCTCAATCGCGTCCTTGTCCGATCGCTCTTCCGGCTCGAGGTCGCCGGCCTGGAGCACGTTCCCAGGGACGGCGTATTCGTGCTCACGCCCAACCATACGAGCGTGCTCGATCCGTTCGTGATCGCAGCTGCTATGCCCTATGGCGTCCTCCGGCAGTGCTGCTTCGCCGGCTGGACCGGCATCGCCTTCGCCAATCCGCTGTTCCGCTTTGTCGTCCGTCTGGCTCGGACGGTCCCGATTGAGCAGCACCGCGCCGCCTTCTCGAGCATGGCGCTTGCGCTGGTCATGCTGCGCGGCGGCACGAACATCATCTGGTTCGCCGAAGGCCAGCGTTCGGAGGACGGCAGGCTGCGGAAGTTCATGCCGGGCATCGGCGTGCTTCTGGCGAAGCACTCGGTGCCGGTCGTCCCGGCGATCGTCAGCGGGACATTCGAGGCGATGCCGCGCGGCCGGCGGATCCCGCGGCTGCGGCGCGTCACGGTGCGGTTCGGCCGCGCCTACCGGCCCGAAGACCTGGAGGAAAACGGCGAAGGAGACAGCCCGGAGGCGCGCATGACCGACGGGCTGCACCGGGAAATGGAAAGGCTGCAGCGCGGTCGGGATGCCTGAGCGCGCGCCCCTTCAGGTGTCGTTCGAAGTCGGCGGCTTGCCTCTGCTTTGCAGCCGTGCGTAGAGCTTGTCGCGGCGACTGATTTCTTCTGCGTCTTCGATCGACCCGTATCCGAAAGCGTCTCGGTATTCCTGAAGGGGAAAGACTAGGGTCATGGGGAAAGACTAGGGTCAGGTCTTGTATTGTGCATTGACCCGACGTCCACGCATGAGGATGTGGTCTTTCACACTGCTTGAGGCGCTGATGCAGGGTTCAGGATCTGACCCCCTTTGAAACCCGACCTAACAAGAGCGTCCATCTCGGGAGCTCAGGCAGCATAAGCCTTCCCGGCGAGGCTTCGGCGCGATTTGACCGAAGCGATCGGGGGGAGGCGGAAGCCCCGACGTAGCTTTGGCGACGGCGGGCCCTGTCACTCAGTCGGCCGCGCGCGTCCGTAGTAGACAACCAGCTCGTCGGACTCAATTTCGAAAGGCTGCGCCTGCGCGATGACGTCGGCGCAGGCGGCCGACGGGGATGCATCCAGGTTGGGCGTGCTTAGGGCGCTCAGCCGGAAATGATAGGCGTGCGGCTTGTCGCCGGGCGGCGGGCACGGTCCCGAATATCCCGGCTTTCCAAATCCGTTGATGGCCTGCTTGAAGGCCGTCCGCGCCATTGCCGATCCGTCCCCCTCGTCAATGCCGGTCCAATCGGGCGGGATGTCATGGGCGGCCCAATGATGAAACGTTCCGCGCGGCGCGTCCGGATCGTCGCACACAAGCAGGAAGCTCCGGGTCTCTGCCGGCGCGTCGTACCAGTCGAAGGGAGGCGACAGATCGTCGCCGTCGCAGGTGTACCGCGCCGGTATCGTGTCGCCCGGGGACAGCGCGGGACTCGTCAGCTTCAGGGCCATGGGTCTGCTCCCTTTCCCGCGTGACTTTACGGTTCCGCGGGCGGACGATGCACTGATGTGCATTAAAGGGCACGGGCATCCGAGTGCGTGGAGCGGACGGGCACGTCCTTGCAATGAACGACACGTTGTTGGAGATTGACGGCAGTCACGGCGAAGGCGGCGGGCAGATCCTGCGCACCGCCCTGTCTTTGGCTGCGCTCACCGGCCGTGCCGTGCATTTCCACGACATCCGCGCCCACCGGCGCAAACCCGGCCTCGCCGCCCAGCACCTGACCAGCGTCCGCGCCGCGGCGGCCCTGTGCGGCGCCCGGATCGAAGGCAATACGCTGGGAAGCACGGCGCTTTCGTTCGCGCCGCAGACATCGGTCCGCGCGGGCGCCTATCGCTTCGACGTGGCCGAGGCAAGAGAAGGCGGCAGCGCCGGATCCGCCGCCCTCGTGCTGCAGACGGTGCTGCTGCCGTTGTGCCTGGCCTCCGGGCCGAGCGAAGTGACCGTTGAAGGCGGTACGCACAACCCGATGAGCCCGCCTTTCGACTATCTGCGCGATGTCTGGCTCAAGACGCTGACCCGTCTCGGCGTCGAAGTGGAGGTCGACCTGGAGGCGTGGGGCTGGTTCCCCATCGGCAAAGGCCGCATCCGCGCGACGCTGACCGGATGGCGCGACGCCTCGGCGCCCCGGCTTTCGGCCGTCGACCTCAGCGAACGCGGAGCGCTTGTCGCGGTGCGCGGGCGGGGCGTCGCCGCTAACCTGCCGAGCCACATTCCGCAGCGGATGGCGGACCGGGCCCTGTCCCTGCTGTTGCGACTGGACTGCCCGCTCGACATCAAGGCGGAGCGGATCCGGGCCGCATGCCCCGGGGCCGGCCTCTTCCTGACCGCGGTCTACGAGAACAGCCGCGCCGGCTTTTCCGCGATCGGCCGGCGTGGGCGCCCTTCGGAAGAGGTGGCGGAGGAGGCGGCGCTTGCCCTGATCGCCCATCACAGTTCTTCGGCCGCCCTCGACTCCCATCTGGGCGACCAGATCCTGGTTCCCGCCGCTTTCTGCGACGCGCCCTCGCGGTTCACGGTTCATCGGGTCACGCGGCACCTGCGGACCAATGCCTGGGTCATCGAACGGTTCGGGCTTGCCGACATCGAGATCGAGGAAGGTGCGGACGGCGTCGGTTGCGTGACGATCAGACCCGCGGCGCCGCCACGCGGCTAGTCCACCTTCAGGAAGTCGTGCTTTTTGAGGTCGTCGCGGCTCCAAAGCGCCATTCCGGCACGGCGGCCGACCGTCTCGATGTCGATGACAAAATCGGGGTCCTTGAACGTGATCCTGCCGGGCGCTTCTGCCGCCTCAAGCGCCGAGAGGAGCGCCTCGTCCAGAAATCGCTCTTCGTCCGGGCTGATTAAATCCCCCTTCAAGCCGCGACGATTGAGACGCACGTGAAACGAACTGCCCAATAGCCGCGGCGCCCAGGCCAGCGCCACGGCGCGCGCTTGGCTCTCGAAATCTTCCGGCGTGCTGAAGTCGAAGACCTCGTCCAACGGAACCGCGCGTGAAATATCGTTCAGAATGCCGGGCTCCGCCTCGCACATGGCGGAGAAATCCCGCAGGAAATCGTCCGTATTCTCGACACACATGACCAGCACGTTGTGATACGCCGTGGGCTCGGCGTTGCCCAACGGGCGCAGCACGGCCCTGGCGCGTCGATACGCCCGCGGCTCCTGGTAAAGCGTGATGACGGTATTCCAGTTCTGCATCCGACAGTGCGTCCAATCTCGCCAATCCATGCCGGGATCGCCATTCTGGACTCTTCCGCGCCGACGGATATTGATTTCGCGCATTGCGCCGAACGTGTCGGAGGGATTTGACTGAAGTGACCGTGATGTCCGCTACACCCGAAGACCGAAGCACGCAGCCTTCCGCCGCGCCCGGTTCTTTTGCCGGCGCGCACCAGCCTGCCAGGCGATCATTCGATATCGACCATGTCCTGATCGGCGGGCGCGACAGAGGCGTGCGGCAGGCGGACGTCATCCGCAAGCCTTTCTGCGTCCTCACCCGTCTTGAGAAAGAAGCGGCGGATGCGGGGCCGCGCATGCTGGTCGTGCCGCCCTTGTCGGGACATTCCCCGTTTCTTCTTCGCGATCTGGTGCTCACTCTCCTGCCCGACAACGACATCCATGTCGCGGACTGGGTCAATGCGCGGCACGTTCCGTCGGCGGCGGGCGCGTTCGGGTTTGAGGACAACGTTCTTTATGTGATGGACATGATGCGCGCGCTTGGGCCCGGCGCCGCCATGCTCGCGCTCTGCCAGGGCGTTGTCCCGGCGCTTGCGGCGACGGCGCTTCTCGCCCAGGCGAACGACCCGGCGACGCCGCGCTCGCTGATCCTGGTGGCGGGCCCTGTCGATTCCCTCGCCAACCCCACCCGCGTTGTCCGCCTTCTGCGGCGCGCTCTCTCGACTGGTACGAGACCTGCGCCCTCGCGGACGTTGCGGCGCGCTACCCGGGCGCCGGTCGCCGCGTCTATCCCGGGTCGGTTCAGCTCGCAGGCCTGATGGCCTATCTCGGCCGGCATCTTACGCAGCGCGCGGAACTCTACTGGAAGCTCCTCGACGACGACGGCCTCGACGCGGCCCGGCATCCTTTCTTCGAGGCCTACACGGCCGTGATGGATCTGCCGGCCGAGTGGTTTCTCGACACCGTCCGGCAGGTGTTTCATGACAATGAACTGGCGACAGGGCGTCTGGCGTGGCGCGGCCGCACCGTCGATTGCGCCGCAATCGCGGAAACAGGCGTCATGACCATCGAGGGTGAGCGCGACGACGTCGCCGCGCCGGGCCAAACGTCGGCCGCCCACGGGCTTTGCCGAAACGTTCCGGCCCGACTGCGCCGGCGCACCGTGCTTGCCGGCGCCGGACATTTCTCCACATTTCACGGGCGCCTGTGGCGCGAACAGGTGGCGCCGCAGATCCGCGCGTTTCTCCGCGCGAGCCGGCGCCGCCGGCCGCGTCATTTGACCCACCGCAAGGCGACGCGCGTCGGCCCAGTATAAGGATTTTCGGATATTGAGACCCGTGGGCCGCGGTTCCATGACGTAGGAGGATCCTCGATGGCGCAAGCGATGCACAAAAAAGTCAGGCGCTACTCCGTTTCCTATTTCGGCGGCGGCAACAGGACGGCGCAGCCGTTCGACTATCGCGCGGCGATCAGCCTGATCGATAAGAATGGCGGCTTGATCGCGCAACTGAGATTTCACAATGACCCCAGCACCTTGCCGGACGGCGATTACCTGCCGGATGAAGGTCGTGCCCTGTCGCACTATCCCATCGAGGACTTTCCGCGGATCCTCGATCTCCTGAGGAACGAAAGGCCGATCTACTACAACCAATGGGCCGATTGGCCGTCCATGGCCTGGCTGTGAACAGCCAGGGAACCCGTCGGTGAGGGAGAGCTGGGGTAGCGGCCGTAATTTCGTTCGATTTGTGACATCCGTCACACTGAGAACCGCTGCTGCTGCGCGATCCTCCGTGAGGGGGAAAGCAGGGGGAGGTCTCAATGGTGCTTGAGCCACCGATCGAAGGGGAATCGACGTTTGGGATACCGCCTGAGGGCGGATTTGCGACGATCGAGTCTGTGGAACCGGAGAATCCGGATCCCGATCGCGACTGGCTGCTGCGACTGGATGTCGTCGACCAGAACGCCTGGGTCAACCGCCCCATCGGCGCACCTGCGGATCAGATCAGAAGCGCGCTCAAGACCTATATCCTGGAAACAGAAGCAGCGCAGACACGCGATATTTTCCGCGATTTGATCGCATATGCTGGTGAAAAACTCGAAGGCGCCGAGAGACGGCGCTGGTGGCGTCTGCAATTCGAACAGAAAAGGACACGCCCGCAGGTCCAGCTTTTTCCGAACCTTTTTTCCGATCCCTTCCGGCTGAAGTTAACGCTGGTCGATGATGTTGATGACGAGACGAGCCGCGAACTCGACCAGACTTGCGGCATGGACGACCTTTCGGACGCGTCCGAGGAGGAATTGCGCGATGCGCTTGCGCCCGCCGCTTTTGAAACGCGCCACATCGGGGTGTTGGACGTCGGCCAGGGTTCGGCGAATGCATTGCTCGACCCAGATGGATCTCCACTTGCCTATTACGATGTCGGCGGCGGGGTGACCACCAATCGCCGGACATGGCCGCGGGACTTCGTCGGCCTGTGCTTCACACAGAATCCGGTCGTCATTCTCTCTCACTGGGACCTAGATCATTGGGCCGCCCACAGCCGTGGTTTGCCCTTCTCGCGTCGCGGAGACGAGGCCTACCGTAAGCACCACGTGGATCGTCCCCCGCAACCGGCCGCACGACCGCATCAGTCATTCCCATCGGAAGTTTCTCGATCGGTTGCAAAAAGCCCGGGCGAGGGTCCTGGTCTGGCCGGACAGCTTGCCGGACCTGTCGATAGGTCAACTCCGAGTATCCCAATGCGTCGGTTCCTCCCGAAACGACTCCGGCCTGGCCCTCTCCGTATTCTGCGCTAACGGTGCCCATTTCGTTCTGCTGCCGGGAGACGCGAATCTCGCCTATGTGCCGGGCTTGGACGTGGACCTGCCTTACCTGCGCGTCCTTGTCGCCCCGCATCACGGCGCCTTGATGATGAACGATCCTGTTACCGCTCCGGGTTCGCCCGCGATGCCGGAGGTGGTTGCGTCCTTCGGGGCCCGAAACACGTTTGGGCATCCCGACTATCGAACCTTAAGATCCTGGCGAAGTTTCTACTGGCAAGCGACGGCCGAAAGACAGGCGGTTGGTCAAGTGCGCACGGGAAGCGTGCTGATCACCCTGGACTCTGCGGATCAAGGGCCTATGCAACCGCCTTGCGGGGGCAAAAGGTGCGGGCTGTATCACGCTCAGACCATTCACTGCGCATAATAAGTGCATTGCGCGTCGGGCACACCTGCTAGGTCGAAAGGGAGATCGATGTCGAGAGAGCCCAGCTATGCGTCGCGCCACTTGCTGCCGAGACAGGACCGGCCGCGGCCGCCGGCGACGCGGCGGCTGCGCATCTTCGCCTTCGATCCGGCGGTTGGCAGCCGACTGGAAACGTCCTCGATCAGCGAAGTCGTGGTCGAGGTGCCGTGGGAGACGGACAATCGCGGCGACACCGCTGTGAAACTCGGCCCAGTCGGCGAGTACCTGGAAGTCGTCGACGTCGACCCGGCTAGCGGTCTGGCTTATGCCCCCGTCGATCTGAACAATCGTTATCTGCTGGCCCAGGATGGCCTAACGCCTTCGGAAGGCAGCCCGCAATTCCACCAGCAGATGGTCTACGCGGTAGCGATGAAGACCATCGCCCATTTCGAACAGGCCCTGGGGCGCAAAGCCCTGTGGGCCCAATGCCCAAACTGGTACGAACTGAAACCGAAAGACCCGGACAAGGGATTCGTCCGGCGCCTGCGTATGTATCCGCACGCGTTGCGACAGGCCAATGCCTACTACAGCCCCGACAAGCTGGCGCTGTTGTTTGGCTATTTCCCGGAGCAGCGGCCAGACAGCGACGGACTGCGGCGCGGTGGTATGGTTTTTACCTGTCTTTCGCACGACATCATCGCGCACGAGGTGACCCACGCCCTGCTCGACGGGTTGCACCTGCGATACAAGGAAGACACCAACCCCGATGTCCTGGCCTTCCACGAGGCCTTTGCCGACATCGTCGCCATCTTCCAGCATTTCACCTATCCCGAAATCTTGCGCTTCTCTCTGGCGCGGCAACAGGGACAGCTCGACGTCAATTCACTGCTCAGCGACCTGGCCCGCCAGTTCGGTGAGGCGATCGGCTATTCCGAAGCCCTGCGCAGCGCGATCGGTGTCGACGAAAGCACCCTGGACTACACAACGACACTGGAGCCGCACGATCGCGGTTCCATCCTCGTGGCCGCAGTCTTCCGGGCTTTTGTCGAAATATACAAGGTTCGCACGGCCGACCTGATCCGCATCGCAACAGGCGGTTCCGGCGTTTTGCCCGAAGGTGCGCTTCACCCCGATCTCGTGAACCGCTTGGCGGACGAGGCCGGCAGGGCGGCCGGACACGTCCTCAATATTTGCATCCGGGCGCTGGACTACTGTCCGCCGGTTGACGTGACCTTCTCGGACTATCTGCGCGCGTTGGTCACCGCCGATGCCGACACGGTGCCTGAGGACAGGTTCGGATATCGCGTGGCGTTTCTGGAGGCGTTTCGTTTCTTCAACATCTACCCGGAGGGCGTGAGAACGATCTCTATTGAGAGCATGAAATGGGCCGGACCGGTGCAGGAGACGAAACTTCAGGAGTTCTGGCGCGACTTCAAGATGGTGAAATGGGACCTGGAGGCGGATCGCGAGGAAGCCTTTCGCAGTTCGCATGACTATGCCGGGAAACTCCACAAACATCTTCGCAAGCATTTCAAACGAAACCCGCTGCTGGCCCACGAAATGGGGCTGGATTTCAGCAACGAGAGGGTCGCACCGCTTGAAGTCCATTCGGTACGCCCGGCGCGCCGGGTGACGCCGGACGGTCGTATCAAGGCCGATGCGGTCGTCGTTCTGACCCAGAGCCGGGACGTGCCGATCGATGAAGAGGATCCCAAGGCTGGGAGTTTTCGCTTCCGGGGTGGATGCACACTGATCATCAATCCCGACAACCCCGATAACCCCGTTCGTTATGCGATCGTCAAGAGCGTGAAGAGCGACAGACGCCTGGCCCGCCAAAGGGAGTACATGCAGGCCCGGCGCGAAGGCTCTCTCCATTCGCTTTACTTCGGCGAGTCGACCAACGAGCCGTTCGCCATGATCCACACCTGCGGCTGAGAGGGTGGCGCCGATGTCAACGGAGAACAGCATCTACGTTCGCATGTACCGACAGGGGTTGGGTGATTGTTTCCTACTCACGCTGCCGTCAACGGGCGAACGGCCGTTCTATATCATGATCGATTGCGGCGTCATTCAGGGTACGAAGAACGCCTCCGCTGAGATGCGCCGCGCCTTGCGCGATATCATCAAGGTAACCGAGGGTTCGGTCGATGCGCTGGTCGTGACGCATGAACACTGGGACCATGTGTCGGGATTTACGCAGGCGCGCGAGCTCTTCAGAAAACCCGAAGATCCCGAAGACGAGGAGAAACTGTCGGTCGAAGAGGTCTGGCTTGCCTGGACCGAGGACAGGACGGATTCGCTCGCCAACAGGCTGCGGGAAGACCGCGAACAGGGCGTGCGGGCGATGCACGGCCTGACTGATGCGCTGGGCCAGTCGGGACTGAAAGCTTCGCCCCTGTATAATGGCTTGAATGAGCTGATGGGGTTCTTTGGCGCCGCCAAAGGCGGTACGACGGGGGCGATGGACTTCGCCAAGTCGCTGGGCCGCCGTGGCCCACGCTATTGGCGCCCGACCGAGCAACCATGGGAACACGAGGTCGTGCCCGGTATCCGGATCTATGCGTTGGGCCCGCCCCACGACGAAGCGATGATTAAGCGCACCTATTCCCGAAAGGAGGTGTATCACGAGTTTGCCAATTCCGCGCTGGTGGGCTCTTTCTTCGCCGCCGCTGCGGATCGGTTCGGTTTCGCCGGCTTGCGCGACGACCTCGACGAAGAGGACCATGCGCCCTTCGACTATGTATGGGGCCACAGGCTGAACCGCTGGTACGGCAATAAAAAAGCTGTCGGCCGCAAGACGCGTCTGACGCCTCAAGAGATCGAATTCTTCGACCGGTACTACGGCGCCGCCGAGGGTTCGGATCCATGGCGCCGCATCGACGAGGACTGGCTGGGTGTGGCAGCGGATTTTGCCTTGCGGCTGGACAGCGCGACAAACAACACCAGCCTGGTGCTGGCGATCGAGATGGTGGAGTCTGGCCGCGTCCTGCTCTTTGCCGCGGACGCCCAGGTCGGAAACTGGCAATCCTGGCAGGATCTGTCCTGGACGTTGCCCGACGGCGCCACAGTGACCGGTCCGGATCTCCTGCATCGCACGGTGTTCTATAAGGTCGGCCATCACGGCAGCCATAACGCGACACTGAAGGAAAAGGGCCTCGAACAGATGAACAATGACGAGTTCGTGGCGTTCCTGCCGGTGGACATTGCCGCCGCGCGCAAGAAGAACTGGAACCGCATGCCGCAGCCGAAACTGGTTAAGGCGATGAAGAAAAAAGCCAAGGGACGGGTTGTGCAGCTCGATTCCGGGGCGGAGCCAGACCCTGAGGTGGCCCAGGACTTCGAAGACCGACTGGAGAAGAAGGGTCACTATTTCGAATATCGCATCGGCGATTGACCGCGCCATTCAGCCCGCCGAGCTGGTCGCCGACCGATAGGATGACGCAGATTAATGCTCTTCACCGTTTCGGCGTTCAGATTGTCCGACATATGGCCAAAAAGCCTTGCGAGGTGACGTCTTTCAGGACGGGAAGCCCGCTGGCCGATGCATCGGGTCACACCCGTCAGCCGGCGTGCGGTCTAGTCCGGCGGGATGTGCTGGCGCGGGGCGGTCGGGCCGCGTTGCTGGCGACAAGCCCTTTGGTCATGACCATGCCGCCCATCGCCTTTGCAGACCCTGACGACACGCGGCGCGAGATCGCGCTGCCGGACCCCAATCGCGCGGGCCAACTGACGCTCGAGGCGACGCTGGCCAAACGACGGTCGATCAGAGATTTCTCGCGGCAACCACTGACCTCCGCTGAGATCTCGCAGTTGCTTTGGGCCGGGCAAGGGATCACCAGCCCAATGGGGTTGCGCACGGCGCCATCCGCCGGTGCGCTCTATCCCCTGGATCTCTACGTCGCGATCGGGCACATCCAGTCGCTGCCGCAGGGCGTGTTCAGATACGACCCCGCGAAACACATCCTTCAGCCGGTCGGAGGCGGTGATCGACGCGACAAGGTCAGCCGGGCGGCGCTGTCGCAGACCTGGATCGCGGACAGTGCTGCGGTTATTGCGGTCGCCGCGACGATGCGGCGCACGACCCGCAAATATGGGGAACGAGGCGTGCGGTATGCCCATATGGAGGCCGGCCACGTCGCTCAGAACATCTGCCTTCAGGCTGCTGCCCTGGATCTTGCGGTGACGCCGGTCGGCGCCTTTCGCGACCATGAGATCCGCCACGTGTTCGAAATGGCTTCTGATGCCGAGCCGCTTTACCTTTTGCCCGTTGGTCGCCGCTGAACGGGCTGGGCGCTGGCACCGAACCAACGGCGAGGGAGAACCGCGCCGATGGATGACTCACCTAGGCCTTTCCGTCACCTTGCGTGTTCCCAGTCGCGGCTTTCCGAAGCATAGACAGTCGGAACGCGTGGCGGTCGACGTGAAAGAATCAATGCTTGGAACAGCTTTAGAGGAGGACCAAAATGCGATCTTACATGCAATGGCGCAAAGGTGAGCCCGCCCACTTGCTTGCTGACCGACCGCTTGAGCAGCCGTCGAACTTCTAGCTCCGAGTACGCCCTCCGCTCTAGGGATTGTCCATGCAGCGCCATAAGATGGCTGAGCACAGCCGTATCGCCGCTAAGCATCGACTCATGGGGATTGAACTGAAGAAACCCCTGCAGATCCATGAGCTTGACATACTCAAAGCCAAGCCGTCTGGCGATAGGAACGAGGTGTCCGAACCGCCGCGGCGAAGAAGGAAGTGAAGGTGCGGCCGAACTGGCCGCAGACGAAACACAGCCTGGCCGGCTTCCATAAGAAGAATCCCTCAAAGGACGGTCAGACGATAGAGATCGTGCCGCCCAAAAAAGGGCCACGTCATCGCTCGCGGCGATGCCTGGCCGACCCTGGGGTGATGCGGCTAGACATCCCGCGGTTTTCGGCGACCGGTTCGGAGTGGTCGTTCATGCCGATTGGCCTTGCTTGGTGGGCCAATCTTTCGACTGTCCGTGCCCCGCCTTTTCGTCGGGCCGTGTCCGACCCTACAGCAGCAGGACGTCATTGGATTCAAGATCATCAAGCCTGACACCGAGTAGGGTCACGCTGTCGTCGACATCCAGCTGAACAATGGTATCGCCGTTCACCTCGCTGGCCCGGGCGACAAAGGAGTCAAAATCCGCGAAGCCAAAGTCCGACACGTCGAGGACGTCCTCGGACTCCGCACCGGCAATGAAGTCGTCGATCGTGTCGTTGCCGTGCCCGTTGGTGAAGACGAACAAATCGTCCCCCGAACCGCCGATGAGCGTGTCGTCGCCGGCGCCGCCCTGGAGAGTGTCGTTGCCGGCGCCGCCCTGGAGAGTGTCGTTGCCGGTGTCGCCGCAAAGGGTGTCGTTGCCGGCCTCGCCGTAAAGAGTGTCGTTGCCGCCCCAGCCGGAGATTTTGTCGACACCACCGCCGCCCCGGAGCGTGTTGGCCCCGTGGGAACCGGTCAGGCTGTCGTCGAAGGCCGAACCGATGGCGTTCTCGATGTCGGTGTAGCCGTCGCCGACGGCCTCCGAGCCGCCGTAGAGGCTGCCGCCATGGCCGGTCGGGCCGCCGCCGTAGATCAGATGCACCCCGACCCGGCTGCCGGCGTCGGCATAGGACACCGTGTCGATGCCGGCCTCGCCCCGCAACGTGTCGCCGCCGGCGCCGCCGATGAGCGTGTCGTCGCCGGCGCCGCCCTGGAGAGTGTCGTTGCCGGAGTCGCCGATGAGCGTGTTGTCGGCCGAATTTCCGGTGATCACGTTGTTTGACGCGTTGCCGGTGCCGTTGATATTGGCCGAGCCCGTCAGCGTCAGGTTCTCGACGTTGGCGCCGAGGGTAAAAGTGGCCGAACTCTGGACCGTGTCGTTGCCTTCGCCGGCGTTCTCGACGATGGTGTCGGCGGTGGAATTGACGACATAGGTGTCGTTGCCGCTGCCGCCGCGAAGGGTGTCGGTGCCGGTGCCACCGTCGAGCGTGTCGTTGCCGCCGCCGCCGTTAAGGGTGTCGTTCCCGGCGTTGCCGTTCAGCGTGTTGGCGGCGCTGTTCCCGGTGATGGTGTCGCCGCCAGAGCCGCCGTTGGCGTTTTCGATGGTGACGTTGTAGGCGATACCCAGAGTCCGGGTTTCCGTCGACTGCCCGGTCCAATAGCCGGGTCCGAGCCGGCTGTACGCGCCGGCGGTCAGGTCGATCACGGCGGCGGATGTCTGGTTGGACCAGTCGATGGTGTCGTTGCCGCCACCATCCCAGATGGTTTCCACGAACTGCTGGCCGGGTGACCAGCTGTAGGTGGTGTTGCCGCTGCGGGTCGCGGTGTTGGCACCGTACAAATGCTGGATCGCCGCGATGTCGTGCACCATCGGTGTATGGGCATAGTAATTCTGCGTGTGCCCGCCGCTGGTCGACGCGCCGATGTACGAGCGGAAGCTCATCACCGTGTACAACGTGGAATCAATGGACAGCGGCGCCACCCCGCCGTCGCCCGAACTGTGGGGATGCTTCAGGCCCAGGGCGTGGCCGATCTCGTGGAGATAGGTCATGTAGCCGTAGGTGCCCTTGGTGGCGGTATCGTACGCACTGCTGTGGCTGAACCAGACGTCACCGGCCGTGGCGGTCGTCCAGGGGTAATACGCGAAAGCCGTCGAGGCGGCGTTGGTTTCGGCGAACCGAAGATCGCCGGCCACGGTCGACGAATCGAAGACCCGGGTGAAGGAGACGTCGGCGACCTCGACCCACGCGATCAACGCGTTGATGGAGGCGGTTGTCTGAGTGCTGCTAAAGGCTGCAAATCCGTTCCAGGGCGCGCCGCTGCCCGAAGAGGGCCCATACCCGCTGCTTGAGCTCGTCGAATACCAGGAATTGCTGCTGCCGAAGCTGTAGGTGAGGCTGGCGCTCGACCCGACGCCGCCAGCCCACTTGGTGCCGATAAGGAGCGTGTCGACGTAGTTGGTGCCCGACAAATCCGATGCCGAGAGAAACGTTACTGAACCGATTGAAGTCGGTGTCGCCATTGGAATACCAAAACCCTGCCACGCCACTCCCGAGGCGTGAACGCATTCACGTCAATCGCTGTCGTCTTCCCATTGCCCCGTATCACCACTGCAAAGGGGTCTGCCTGGCTGCAAACCACGCTCGCCTGATGTGAGCATCCGAGTACCCCACTTTTGTTGTTACTCTTATTATATTATTTCGATCCGGGGATCGCCAATGCTTTCCCCGCGACTATAGCCTTTATGAATGAAATATCATGTTCTAAGCCGCCGCCGATCATGATGTCGTTGCCGCCGCTGCCGAACAGCTCGTCGTCCCCCTGGTGCCCTTGATGCGCAGTCCCTCGTCACCGCGGCGGAATTTGCGTCGAGCCATTGCTTGTACCTCCCACAAAGCACGTCGTGGCTGCGAACGTCCCCGACATGACACGCGAACACCGGTACATCTTTCGTTCTGATGTCGCTTTAAAGCCGATCAAGCACGCAGACAGGGTGCTGGCATGCCGGTCATTGTGACCTGCTTTCCGGAACCCCCGGCGGCAACCGTGTTGGCTTTCGCTGCAAACGCAGGAAAGCCCTCCGGAGCCGGCGGCCTTGGTTCCACACACGACGACAGAGCGCGTTCAGAGAAGGCTTGTCGGGAATCCCGACCGCCACGGGGCAGGGGCCGGTGTGGCGTGTGGTCAAGACGAGCCGAGACATGCGCCGCCGGATCACGGAACATGTCCAGCGCCTTATGGTCGAAGCCGCTTACTTCGCGGATCGGAGTTACCCCCGGTTCCGGTTCATCACCGAACTGCCGCGTCTGAATGGACCGAAAATGTCATCTTGTGGCCGGGTGTTGCGCGCATGCACCGAGCGGTTCTGGGCTCGGGGAGTTGATCCTGTCACTTCTGGATTATAGATGACATTGTCAGCGTTGGAGGAACCGATCAGGGGCACAAGATGAGCACGAACACGCGCGAAACGCGAGACCGAAGCTGGGTTGACGCGGAACTTGAGGACAGTTTCGACGAAGAGCTGGAGATGGAGATCGACGACGAGCGCATTGCCGAGGAGCTGCGCACGATCCCCGATCTCAAACACCGGCCGCAGATCGACCGGCGCACCTATTTCCGCGAGCTGTTGCGGCTGCAGGCGGAGCTGGTGAAGCTGCAGGACTGGGTGATCCACACGGGCTACAAGCTGGTCGTCCTGTTCGAGGGCCGAGACGCGGCCGGCAAGGGCGGGACCATCAAGCGCATCACCCAGCGGTTGAACCCGCGCGCGTGCCGGGTCGTCGCGCTGCCGGCGCCGACCGACAGGGAAAAGACCCAGTGGTACTTCCAGCGTTATGTCCCGCACCTGCCGGCGGGCGGCGAGATCGTTCTGTTCGACCGTTCCTGGTACAACCGGGCCGGGGTCGAGCGGGTCATGGGATTTGCGACGCCCGAAGAGGTCGAGCAGTTCTTCAACGACGTGCCAGAGTTCGAACGCATGCTGGCCCGCTCCGGCATCAAGCTGGTCAAGTACTGGTTTTCGATCACCGATCAGGAACAGCAGCTGCGCTTTCTGATGCGCATCCACGACCCGCTGAAGCAATGGAAGCTGAGCCCGATGGACCTGCAGTCGCGGGTGCGCTGGGAACAGTACACCAAGGTCAAGGAGGAGATGTTCGAACGCACCAACACCCCCGAAGCGCCCTGGTATATCGTCGAGGGCAACGACAAGAAGACCGCCCGGCTGAACTGCATCGAACACCTTTTGCAACAGGTGCCGTACGACGAGGTGCCGCACGATCCGGTCCACTCGCCGGACCGGGTCTTCAACCCGGACTACGAACGCAAGACCCTTCCGGAGGCCCTGCACGTTCCGAAGACCTATTGATTGCCCGTCCCTGGCGCACGGTCCAGGGGCGGGGCCTTGACGCGCCGGCTACTGCCGGACGATCAGGCAGGGCAGGCCGGTCAGCTGCATCACCTTGTGCGACACCGAGCCCATCACCAGGCCCTGCAGGTTGGTCAGGCCGCGCGCGCCCAGCACCACCATGTCCGCCTTGTGTTCGTCGGCCAGGGAAAGGATGCCCTCGGCCGCGTCGCCGGTCGCAAACGCGGTTTCGACCTCCTTGGCGCCTTCCTTTCTGGCGTTTTCGGCCGCCGAACCCAGGATCTGATCGGTCACTTCCTGGCGGCTGAGGTCTTCCGTGCGGGCAAACTCTGCGACCGCGCCCTTCAACGGACCCGGCTCGTCGACGGTCACCACCAGCAGCGTGCCGTTCAGTGCGCTTGCAAGCTCCGCAGCCGTGGCCAGCGCCCGGCGCGCGTGATTGGACCCGTCCACCGCGATGAGGATCTTCTTCATCTGCCTACCCCCTCCTGTTCTCTCCGTCCGGTCCCGTCCTATCGCACTCTTTCGCGGCTGGAAGCAAGGCCGTCCCGGCGGTTGGTCCTTCCCTGGTTCAGGATCCGCGCCGCCAACGCCGATGCGGCCTTCGTCATCGTCGAGGGGGCGGCGGCCTGACCCCCCGGTGGCGCGCCGTCCTATTCCAGGTTGGTGTGGCGCGCCCGCATTGTCTCCGCGGTTTCGCCCAGACGGGCCTGCAGGCGCAGGACAAGGAGGAACTGTGCCCCTTCGAAGAGACTGCCCATGGGCACGAGGTGGGGGCATCCTGGTCGCGGGCCATGGTCTGGGCCGGCAGGACCACGACCTGGTCGGCCGACCGCGGCGTGCGGCCGTCCGGTTCGGCGGTGAAGCACGCGGTGTTCGCTTTCGCCGCCTTTGCGGTATCGACCAACGCCTGCGCGGTCGACAGATAACCCGGCCCGACGCTGACCAGGAACAGATCGCCCGGGCCCACCGGCGGGGTGGTCATGTCGCCGACGACGTGGGCGTCGATCCCCAGATGGAGCAGGCGCATGCACAGGGCCTTCATCATAAGCCCCTCGCGCCCGGCGCCGTAGGTGGCGACGCGGCCGGCGGCGGCGATCATCTCCACCAAGGCCTCGACCTGGTCCTCGTCAACGCGCGTCAGCACGTCGCCCAGTTCGCCCAGCGCCAGCGTGGTCATCTCTTCCAGCTTCATGCCCATTGCCCTCCGTTTGGCCGCCCATCTTGGCGGCAGTCGGGCCGACCACCAATCGCAAATCGTCCGCCGTCCCGGCACTTGACCTAGGCCATGGCGCTCGCAAGGCAGACGCTGCAATAATGGCGGCAAAAGGAGGCCGGCATGCGAACAATGGCACTGGCGGGCCTTGCGTTCGCCTTTTTGGCGACCGAGGTTGCGCAGGCGTGCGAGCAAGGACAGATCATCCAATGCACCGCAGCCACCTATTGCGCCCACGAAAGCGCCGCGGACGGCGAGTGGGTCAAATACCGCCCCCTTGTGGGACCGGATCGGACCCCGAGGGTCCCCGACAACAACGAGCTTGTGCTGGTCTTCGTGGAGGTCGACGGCACCTTCGGGAAACAGCGTGTCTACTCGCTGGGCAGTTTCGGCGACTGTTTCTGGAATTTCGAGAAGGCCTATGTCAGCGAAAGCCCGCGGCGGATCCTCAGCTGGAAGAGGCTGGACGAGCCGCAATACGCGCAGTGACGGTCGGGGACCGCCGACGCCGGGCCGTCGCAAGCCACACATAACTGTTGTTTCATAGAGGGAAGGGCACATAGACTACAAACCCCTCGGCCGCACCGGCGTCCAGGTTTCGCAGCTTTGTTTCGGCACCATGTCGTTCGGCGGCGATGCCGACGCATCAGAATCCGAACGCATGTACCGCGCCTGCCGCGAACGGGGCATCAATTTCTTCGACTGCGCCGACGCCTATTCGAAGGGCAAGGCCGAGGAGATCCTGGCCGGGCTGATGGCGGGCGAGCGGGACGAGCTCGTCGTCACGTCGAAGTGCTTCAACCCCACCGGCCCGGACGTCAACGCCCGCGGCGGCAACCGGCGGCACATCACCCGCGCGGTGGAGGCAAGCCTCAGCCGACTGGGCACGGACCGCTTGGACGTCCTGTTCATGCATCGCTGGGACCCGATCACGCCGCTGGAAGAAACCCTGCGCGCGCTGGAGGATCTGGTGCGGGCCGGCAAGGTGCTCTATCTCGGCGCCAGCAACTACGCGGCCTGGCAGGTGGCCAAGGGCCTGGGCATCTCCGCCCGCAACGGCTGGGCGCGGTTCGATGTGATCCAGCCGATGTACAACCTGGTCAAACGCCAGGTCGAGGCGGAAATCCTGCCCCTGGCCAGGGCCGAGGATCTGGCCGTGATCACCTACAGCCCGGTCGGTGGCGGCCTCCTCAGCGGCAAGTACGGGCCGGACCGGCGGCCCGAGGCGACCCGGATCATGACCAACGAGGAATACAAGGCCCGTTATGGCCAGGATTGGGTGTTCGACACGGCCGGGCGGTTCACCGCCTTTGCCAAGGAGCTGGGCATCCATCCGGTGAGCCTGGCGGTCGCCTGGGTTGCCGCTCATCCGGACATCACCTGTCCCATCGTCGGCGCGCGCAGCCTGGAACAGCTTACGCCATCGCTCGACGCCCTGGCTGTCGAGATGTCGCCTGAGCTGCGCGGCGAGATTGCGGCGTTCTCGCGCACACCGCCGCCGGCCACCGGCCGGCTGGAAGGGCAGCTGGGGACCGGGTAACCTCGGTCCGGCAGTTCGGAAACAAAAAAAGGGCCCGGCGATGCGGGTGTTGATCTGCGGCGGCGGCGTGATCGGAGCCTCGATCGCCTATTACCTCAGCCTGCGCGGCATCGAGGCCGTGGTCATCGAGCGGTCGGGCGTCGCCTGCGCCGCGTCGGGCAAGTCCGGCGGCTTTCTGGCGCTGGACTGGTGCAACGGCTCGGCCATGGGCCGGCTCGCGCGGCGCAGTTTCGAGCTGCACGCCGAACTCGCCGCCGCGGGCCTGGGCGAATGGGGCTACCGGCGGCTGGACACGCTGGGCGTCGCCTGCCGCGGCGGCGGTGCGGCCGAGGCCTATCGCCGCTTCGATGCGCCGGCCTGGCTGGGCGAGGGCGCTGCCGTCTATGCGGAACTGGGGTCGGAACGCTCGACCGCGCAGGTCCATCCCAAGCAGTTCACCGATGCGATGCTGGCCGCCGCCGTCGACCGTGGCGCCAGCCTCCAAATGGGAAACGTGACCGGCCTTTCCCTGTCGCCTGGTGGCGGGTCCGTGCGCGGCGCGCTGGTTGACGGCCGGCTGGTCGAGGGCGACGCGGTCATCATCGCCATGGGTCCCTGGTCGGTGCTGGCCTGCCGCTGGCTGCCGCTGCCGGCAATCCACGGGCTGAAAGGGCACAGCATCGTCGTGCGGCCGGAAACGCCGGTCAGCCCGCATGCGCTGTTCGTGGACCTGGAGGAATCCGACGGGGAAAGCCATTCGCCTGAGGTGTTCCCGCGGCCCGACGGCACCGTCTATGTCTGCGGCCTGTCCGGCGAGATGGCGTTGCCGGTCGATCCCGACCGTGTCGAACCCGACGCCGCGGCCGGCGAACGACTGCAGGCGCTGGCCGGGCTTTTTTCGCCGGCGCTGGGAAGCGGCACTGTGGTCGCGACCCAGGCCTGCTACCGTCCGATCGCGTCCGACGCGCTGCCGTTGATGGGGCAGGTGGGCGGGATCGACGGCGCCTACGTGGCGACCGGTCACAATTGCTGGGGGATCCTGAACGCGCCGGCCAGCGGCGAGGCGATGGCCGAGCTGATCGCCGACGGCGCCGCCCGCAGCACCGATCTCACGCCTTTCGACCCGGCCCGCCTGCCGTCCCTGGCGCCCGGCGCCGTGGCGACGGCCTGAGGGCGGCATGGCCCTGAAAGTTCTCTATATCGGCGGCACCGGGCAGATCTCCTTCGATTGCGTGATTGCCAGCGTCGCCGCCGGCCACGACACCCATGTGTTCAACCGGGGCAACAGCAATGCCGGCTTGCCCGACGCCGTCACGTTCCTGACCGGCGACGTCAACGACCTGGTCGCCTACGGTGCGCTGGCCGACCGCGGTTTCGACGTGGTCTGCCAGTTCCGCACCTTCACGCCGGCGGAGATGCGCCGCGACCTGGAGGTTTTTTCCGGCCGCGTCGGCCAGTTCACGTTCATCTCCACCGCCTCGGCCTACCGCAAGCCGATGCGCCACTATCTGGTGCGCGAAGAAGTGCCGCTGGAAAACCTGTTCTGGGAATACAGCCGGCTGAAGGCGGAATGCGAGACTCTGCTGACGGCGCAGAGCGCGCTGCCCTACACCATCTTGCGTCCCAGCCACACCTTCCGCGACCGGCTGGTGACGGGGTTGAGCGAGCACGATCTCGCCGCCGACCGCATCCTGGCCGGCAAGCCCGTGGTGGTTCCCGGCGACGGCAACAGCCTGTGGACGATCACCCCCAGCGCCGACTTCGCGCCGCCCTTCGTGCGGCTATTGGGCAACGACCGGGCGCTGGGGCAGGCGCTCCATCTGACCGGCGGGGCAGCCTTCGACTGGGACCAGATCTACGCCGCGCTGGGCCGGGCGCTGGGGCGCGACGTCTCCATGGTGCACGTGCCGACCGACACGCTGCTGAAATACCGCCCCGACTGGCGCGGACCTTTGCTGGGCGACAAGGCGAACTCGGTGCTGTTCGACAATACGAAGATCCGCGGCGTCGTCGGCGACTTCGACACCGAGACGGACCTGGACCGGATGCTGGAACGCCCCCTCACTGCCTACCATGCGCGGCGGGCGGCGGGCGAAACCGTGGATACGGAACTGGACGCGCTGCTGGACCGGATCGCGGCGGACCAGGCCGCGGTGGGGCCCTGAAGGCATTACGCAGGCTGGCCGGAAGGTTCCCTCATGGTGAGCAGCCATTAGGTAGCGTGGCTTGCTTTGGTCCACGGTGTTCCTCTTGCGACGACGGCGTTTGCGAAGATGAGGAGCTTTCTGGCGCATGCGACGAGTGCGGCTTTGTGGGTTTT